>Ga0247807_10000029_pt1 | contig 294014 bp, 283 predicted proteins | sample UWRJL074202C1_FD_179931 | JGI IMG/M metagenome (GOLD analysis project Ga0247807, IMG submission 179931) | Plant litter microbial communities from Arlington Agricultural Research Station in Wisconsin, United States - UWRJ-L074-202C-1 | ecosystem: Environmental > Terrestrial > Plant litter >...
TTTTTTATGTCTGTAAGTCAGGAAATTGTTATTTTATCTACTGTTAAATTTTAGCGCATCATATTTGCTATCTTTGTACTTTATTCATAAAAAAGAGAAAAAATGTATCCAGAATATTTAGTAGAACCAATGCGTGCTGAATTAACTAACGTTGGTTTTGAAGAATTAAAAACTGCTGAGGCAGTAGATAGCGCTATTAAAAGCGAAGGAACTGTGTTTGTTGTGGTTAACTCTGTTTGTGGTTGTGCTGCAGCTAATGCTCGTCCGGCGGCTAAATTAGCAGCTTCTAATGCAAAACACCCAGATAAATTGGTAACTGTTTTTGCTGGTATGGAAAAAGATGCGGTTGATAAAGCCAGAGGTTATATGATGCCTTTCCCTCCATCATCTCCATCAATGGCCTTATTTAAAGATGGTAAATTGGTCCACATGATCGAACGTCACCAGATTGAAGGTCGCCCTGCACAAATGATTGCCGATAGTTTGATTGGTGCTTTCGAGCAATACTGCTAAAAGTAGATTGCACAGATCAAAGTAATTTCACAGATATAACAAAACCCATCTTGTTTAACAGGATGGGTTTTTATTTAAGAAATAATCTGTGTAATTTTCTTAAATCTGTGCGATCATTTTCCTTAAAAGTCTTTATTCAATAACTTCTCTAACTCTCCGAAAGAAACATTCATTCTTACTCTGCCTTGTTTGGCATAGGCAATTTCGCCAGTTTCTTCTGATATAATTACTGCAACAGCATCAGTAGTTTCTGATACACCAATCCCGGCTCTATGCCTCAATCCAAAATGCGTTGGTAATTTGTCGTTATCTGTTAATGGTAAGATGCAACTGGCACTTTTAATTTTATTTTCTGCAATAACTACAGCCCCATCATGCAACGGACTATATTTTTGAAAAATGCTCTCTAACAATCGTTTAGATATTTTAGAATCTATCAACTCACAACTATTGCTAAACAATTCATCATCATAGAACTTAACAAAAACAATTAAAGCTCCTGTTCTAGATTTTTTCATGCTTTTGCAAGCATCTATAATTGGTTTTATACGGATTAAATTATCGCGTTCTAAATCTTTACTGCCAAATAAATAACCCCACCATGCTTTATTTTTCTGTAAAAATGTATTTTTACCGATGTGTAATAGAAAACGCCTAATTTCTGGTTGGAAAATAATCACCAATGCCATTATCCCTACACTCATAAATTTATTGATAATAGCAGACAATAAATTCATGTGTAAGCCTTTTACAGCATAATAGAAAATAAGAATGATAAACATCCCTAACAATAAGTTAACCGCTAATGTGTTGCGGATAAGACTATAAATGTAGTAGATAAGAATAGCTACTAGTAATATGTCTATTCCATCAATCCAAGTAATTTTAAGGAAATCAAAGTCGAGGCTTTTCATGGTAGCACAAGATAAGTATTTTACCCCTAAATCCCCTAAAGGGGACTTTAAATTAACTGGTAAAAAAAATAATCAATAAAGGAGATCATGTTTCGATCATCGCAAGTAACTTAACGCATTCCACAGCTTCTTTTACATCATGTACTCTTAATATAGATGCGCCTTTTAATAGGGAAATTGTATTTAGAATTGTTGTGCCATTTAGTGCCTCATCAGCTTTAATGTTTAGTACTTTGGAGATCATGGATTTTCTAGAAAAGCCAACCAAAATTGGTAGCTCAAACTTATTGAAGATTTCCATCTGCTGTAAAAGTTCGTAATTATGGGCAATGGTTTTTGCAAAGCCAAATCCTGGATCTATAATGATATCCTTAACTCCAAGTTGTTTTAGATGTGCTATTTTTTCGTCAAAGTAGCTAAAAACTTCTTGTACAACATTATTATAAGTAGGGTTTTGCTGCATGTTCTGTGGCGTTCCTTTCATATGCATCATAATATATGGCACTTGCAATTTAGCTATGGTTTCAAACATCTTATTGTCTAAATTCCCAGCTGCGATATCATTAATGATATGGCCACCAGCTAAAATGGCTTCTTCGGCAACTTTGGCTCTAAAAGTATCTATAGAAATTAAAATGTCTGGAAATTCTTTATTAATAGCGGATATTACGGGGGTTATTCTTTGCAATTCTTCTGTTTCACTTACATCCGCAGCGCCTGGTCTCGAGGAATAAGCGCCAATATCTATAAATTTAGCCCCCTCATTAATAAACTTTTCTGTTTTTTTTAAAGCTTCATCTATATTGTTAATTCTGCTCTTACTATAAAAGGAATCTGGTGTGATATTTAAGATAGCCATCACCGCAGGACTGCTTAAATCTATCGCCTTAGCTCTACTATTTAGTGCTACTTTTCGGTTTAAAAATGTATCTTTAGCCATCATTTAATACAAAAATAGCTATTTAAATGGCTATGAACTAAATATTTTATTTGTTTTGGCAGTAAACACATCTCACGAGTACGATAGCGTAATAGCAGTATGCAAATCGCTTTTTTTAAAGAAAACCAACGATTATGGAACGGCTTGGCGCATCTTAAGACCTTCATCTATAACGGATCAAATTTTTATCAAAGCCCAGCGCATTCGCACCTTAGAAGAAAAAAAAGTTTCTAAAGTTGGAGAGGATATTACTTCAGAGTATATTGGTATTGTTAATTACTGCGTAATTGCAATGATGCAATTGGACTTAACAGAAAACGACCCAAATGAATTGGAAGTTGATCTGGTTGAAAATCTTTTCGATAAGCATGTAAATGAAACCAAAGAGTTGATGTTTGCTAAAAACCACGATTATGGAGAGGCATGGAGAGATATGCGAATTAGCTCACTAACTGATTTGATCTTGATGAAAATATTTAGGGTAAAACAGATTGAAGATAATTTAGGGCAAACCTTAGCATCAGAAGGGGTTAAGGCAAATTACCAGGATATGTTGAATTATGCAGTTTTTGCGCTGATTAAGCTTGGAGTAAAATAAGCATTTGTACCAAATTTAATTAATTTTAAATGTATGCCATTAGCATAAAATATTAAGTCAGGTTTTAAACTACGTCTCATATCTCATTCAAATTATGCAAAAGATACTTCTAAATTTCTCGAGATGGTTTGTAGGAATCCTGTTTATCTTCTCTGGATTAATTAAAGCAAATGATCCACTAGGATTTGGCTATAAACTTCAAGAATATTTCGAGGTTTTCCATCTTAATTTTTTGAGTGGTTGGGCAACGGGTATTGCCATCATTTTATGTGTGCTCGAAATTGTGTTAGGTGCTTTGTTACTTTTTGGCTTTTGGAAAAATGTCGTAACAAAAGGTTTATTGGGTTTAATTATCTTTTTTACTTTTCTAACCTTTGTTTCTGCTGCATTTAAAGTAGTTACTTCTTGTGGTTGTTTTGGCGATGCTATTCCCTTAACACCTTGGCAATCTTTTACAAAAGATTTGATCCTTTTAGTGATGATTGTTTATCTGTTTATCCATCGTCAAAAAATAACTCCTGTTACTACTCACCCTGGTTGGCAAAGTGCCTTGTTTGCTGCAGTTTTTGCAACCTCTTTATTGTTCGGTACCTTTACTTATAATTATTTACCCATTGTAGATTTTTTACCCTACAAAGTCGGCGCAAATATTCCTGCATCGATGAAAATACCTGAGGGTGCCGCTCAAGATGAGTTTCTGATCATGTATCAACTTAAAAACAAAGCTACAGGCGAAACCAAATCCATGAGCGACAAAGATTATTTAAAGCTAGAAGTTTGGAAGGATGAGAATTGGGAAGTTGTGGGAGATCCAGAAAAAAAACTGATTAAAAAAGGGTATGAAGTGAAGATCAAAGATTTATTGATCACCGATGCTTCTGGTACTGATTATACCAAAGAATTGATTGAAAATCCTTATTATAATATAGTAGTAGTTGCGTATAGTTTAAAAGATGCCAATGAAAAGGCCATAGGCGAAATTAATGCTTTAGCTCTAAATGCTGCTGAGCAGTTTAATATCCGAACTGTTTTACTGACCTCTAATTCTGCGCAAGATGCAGAAGCTTTTAGTAAACGAAATAAATTATTTGCCGAAGTTTTTTATGCTGATGCTGTACCATTGAAAAGCATGGTAAGAGCAAATCCTGGTGTATTGTTACTGAAAAATGGGGTGATTATCAATAAATGGCATTATCATACTTTACCCTCGTTCGAAGAATTTTCAGATAAATATTTTAGCAAATAATGATTGCCTACTCCTTTAGAAAACTACTCTACGGTTTTGCTGTAATGGCGGGAGTTATTTTAGTGGTTTTTGTACTGTTCAATATTTTGCCAGGCGACCCAGCCAGAATGACGATGGGGCAACGTTCGGATGTGCAATCTTTAGAGGCTGTACGTAAAGAATTTGGCTTAGATCGGTCAAAGCCCATCCAGTTTTTTTTGTACATCAATGATCTATCGCCAATAAGCATTCATCCAAATACAGCAGAAAACCAAGAAAAATATGCTTATCAACAATTATTTAATATAGGTAATGATGTTGTAGTAGCTAAACTACCTTATTTACGTAGGTCTTACCAAACTAAAAGAGATGTAACTACCATACTTTCAGAAACAGTGCCTAATACATTTGTTTTGGCATTAACAGCGATGATATTTGCCACCATTATAGGCGTATTATTAGGTGTGGTATCTGCAGTACACAAAGGTAGTTGGATTGATAATGCAGCAAATTCTTTTGCTATATTAGGTATCTCCGCTCCATCTTTCTTCGCAGGAATTATTATTGCTTGGTTATTTGGCTTTGTACTGGCAGACTACACGGGCTTAAATATGAGTGGCAGTTTATATAGCTACGATCCTTTTAAAGGGCAGATTATAACTTGGCGTAACTTATGGCTACCAATGATTACTTTAGGCCTGAGGCCATTGGCCATTATTGTACAATTAACACGTAGCGCCATGTTAGATGTTTTGGCCCAAGATTACATTCGTACCGCCCGTGCAAAAGGATTGGGGCGGTATGCCATAATTTACAAACATGCTTTAAAGAACGCTTTAAATCCAGTAATAACAGCCATATCTGGTTGGTTTGCTTCCTTATTGGCGGGTTCATTTTTTGTAGAATATATTTTCGGCTATAATGGTTTAGGCAGAACAACGGTAACAGCATTAGAAATGTCTGATTTTCCGGTAGTGATGGGTTCCATATTATTTATCGCTTTCGTTTTTGTTGTGGTAAATATTTTGGTCGATTTACTTTATGCTTGGGTAGATCCGAGGGTGAAACTTTCATAGATTTGAGTATTGAGATATGAGACTTGAGACAAGGTTTGCCAACAATAAAACAATTTATCAATACAACATTTTTCGAATATGAAGATTTTCCTTATCGGATTTATGGGCTGCGGTAAAAGCACCAAGGCAAAACAATTGGCCAATAGATTAGATTGCCCGGTTATTGATTTAGATGCAGTTATGGTAGCGCAAGAGGGTAAAACAATTGCAGAATATTTTGCGGAAAATGGCGAAGCCGCGTTTAGACAGTTAGAAAGTGATACACTCAAGAACTATCCTTATCCAGCAACCTGTGTGGTGGCAACTGGCGGAGGTTTACCTTGCTTTTTTGATAATATGGAATGGATGAATGCAAACGGAAAAACTGTTTATTTACAAATGAGCCCTCCACAGTTAGTTTCTCGTTTGCACAATAGGGAAAAGAGACCTTTACTTAAAGGGATGGATGATGAGCAATTGCTTGTCTTTGTAGAAATGAAACTGAAAGAAAGAAATGTTTTCTATAACCAAGCGCAAATTGTGATCAATGCATTTGATTTGGACGCAGAAATTTTGGAAGAGCGATTGAAGGGGGAATAATAGCAAAAAATCTTTACAGTAGCTATAATAAGATGAAAATTACCAGAGCTAACCTTTCTGACGTTAAGGAGCTAAACAAATTAGTGAACTCTGCCTACCGTGGCGAAGAATCGAAAATGGGCTGGACAACCGAAGCAGAAATTCTAGATGGCATCCGGATCGATGAAGAGGCATTAAAGCAAATGCTGACTAAACCTGCAGTAACAATCCTAAAGCTTAGTAATGAAAATGGTAAGATGCTGGCTACGGTTTGCTTAGAAGTAAAATCTACTGATCTTTACTTAGGTATGTTTGCAGTATCTCCCTTAGCTCAGGGCAATGGCATAGGTAAGTCGATGTTGATTGCAGCTAAGCAACATGCTCTCGAAAATAATTGCAAAAGGATTGTAATTTCCGTAATCAGCAGCAGGGTTGAACTCATTGACTGGTACAGTCGACATGGTTATGTGCGCACGGGGGCTTCCATCTCCTTCGAAGAGATTGAGGGCAGGTTCGGCGACCCTAAGGTAGCGTCAATTAGCTTGATCGAGATGGAAAAGGTGATAAAAACCTAAATGTTCCTCGTTATATCGACAGAACTTGTTTGGATTTCATATCGATAAACTGTTGCTTTTTTGAAAAATACACCACAATAACTTACTACAAATCACTATTCTTTTTCCTGCTCAAACTGTTCTTCAATGTATTTGATTTTGGTTTTGCCATGAGGAGTAGGATCTCCGTAATCATTAATGTTTACGAATACAATTTTATCAATAGTTAAAATGCTTTTGCGCGTAATTTTATTTCTCACTTCGCAACACATGGTGATAGAAGTTGTACCAAAAGCAGTAGCGGTTATACCCATTTCAATAATATCACCCAGTTTGCCAGAGCTTACAAAGTTAATCTCAGACATGTATTTGGTTACCACTTTTGGATTTTCTAACTGAACAATGGCATAAATTGCCGCTTCTTCATCAATCCATTTTAACAAGCTACCCCCAAATAACCCTCCATTTGGGTTAAGATCTTCAGGTTTGATCCATTTACGTGTGTGAAAATTCATATATTTTGTATTTGTACGAAGTTATGGAATTTGCAAAATAAATTCGTTAATAAACCGTCATATCAACAGAGCGTATCGAAGAGATAGCTCTTCTTTTAAAGCCTTTTCAAATTTATGATAAGCATGATATTGCTACTTATAGAAAAGATTTAGCTTCGCTGAGCACTTCGTGGTTCTCAATTGCAAAAGCTCATTTCGAAATGAAAGGTGCTAAATAATTAACTTCTAGCTCCCCTTTAGAAGAGAGAGCGAGATGTTTTACAGCTCGTTCAAATACTCTTGAGTTTGTTTTTCAATAGCTAAAGTAGCTACCTTAATTGCAGACCCAATCCTTGTGGTTTCTGGTTTAACAGCCATGGTATTAATTGTTGCCAAGGCATCAACATAATATTTGCCCCAAACTTCAACTATATGTTTTTCATCAGCTAATGGTTTACCATCGGCTATTGCTTTTTTACTTAACTCAAACTCCGTTTTTAAACGTATTAGTGCATCATTTTTAACTTGGGTAACAGTTGCGGCTGCGGTGGCTTCGTTTGCAGTAACTAAGGTATAAGCAGCAGTTAAGGCGCTAATACCTACATTTTTCATGGTAGTTGCAGAAACTTTATCAATTCTGTCATTATCGGTATGGTAAAATACATCTGTAAAATGCCACATCAATAAACCTGGAATTTTATTTTGTAAAAATGGGGTATGGTCACTTCCGCCTTCGAAAGGATTGAAATTTACCGTCCAATTGGCAAACTTACCTTGTGCCTTGCAGATGTCGTAAATGAAATCATTATAGTAATGAGGGAAAAGGTCTTTCTCCTTTACATTTCCAGCACCCCATTCGCTATGTTTATCTTCTCCGCGTGTCCAAATTGCAGAGGGATCAGGCATTTTTTCAATCAAGAAAGTTCCACCAGTTTTTTTGGTATCTTCTCCAACCATGTCTAAACTCATTCCCCATAAAATACCCTTTGCTCTTTCTTTATCATCGGTAATGTATCTTCCTGTCGATACAATTTCATCTCCCCATAAAAATGTTAGTGTGCGTTCTGGTTTTAGTTTACCAGTTTTAATTAAGCTTGCAGTAAGTCGAGCCATTTCTGCTAATGTGCCTACGCCTGTAGCATTATCATTTGCACCTGGTTCTTGTACATGCGCACTGTAAACAAAACGTTCGTTTGGTTTAACACTGCCTTTTACATTGGCTACAATAGTTAATTCTTCTGCCTGATAGATTTTAGTTTCAATATTAACCTTCAGTTCTACTTTCCCTTTTAAACAAGCAGCTTTTAATTTTTCTTTTACACCATAAGATAATAAAAGCGACCAAATTCCGGCATTAGCTTGCATGGAGCCAAATGAAATAGACGTTTGATATTTCTCAGGCTGATTATATTTGGGCATCGAATAACCCATTACCCCAATTGCACCTTCTTTTGCTGCTACGCTTACCAATCGTCCGGCAGCATTATCTACAAAAACAATTTTCCCTTTTAAATCTTTTCCCTCAAGTTCAGCTGCGCTACCTTTACCAACAAAAACAACTTCGGCAGTAACTCCACCCGCTGGTGTAGACGGGCAGTTGATAGGAATCATGTTACGGTTAGTTTTATAAGCGATTAGGGGCAAGGTTTCGCCAACTATGGTTACACCAGCATCCACAGGTTCCCAGGTATTGCGTTTCATTGGGCGTTTTTCTATTCTGTAGGTTAAAGGTGCTTCAAATTCATCTGCTTTCTGTGCTACATAGCCAGCTTTTTTTAAAATGTTTTCTACATAATGTATACTTGCATTGAAACCTGTATTTCCTGGAACGCGAAAATATTTCTCTACAAAAGCAGTTGTTTCATAAGCGTTTTTTTCATTAAAGCCTGCTCTGGTTAGTTTAAAATAGTTTTCAGTTTGGCTTTGCGCAAACGCACTACAAGTAATAGTTGTAAGCACAAATAATAGTATTTTTTTCATTAATGTGTAATAAGGTGCTGTGTCTGATTTAGGTATTAGACTATCTTTAAATAGAAAGGTAACAAGGTTATCAAAAAAAAGTGACAGGTTGAAATATAAAATGTTAAAAATGAGCTAAAAAGTAGATTGGCTTATTTATTGTCTTTTTAATAGCTAAATAAAGTTCATCAAATCATCATGATCAAAAAAATTGCTATTACGTTTGCGATATTACTTGTTGTTTTATTCGCTGCTGCTGCTTGTATTCCACTAATTTTTAAGAAAGAAATTGTTGCCAAAGTAAAATCTTCTATTAATAATAAAGTAAATGCTCATATAGATTTTAAAGAATTTGATTTAAGTCTTATCAGTTCTTTCCCCAACTTGGGTATAAAATTAAACGATTTGGCAATTGTAGGTGTAGATAGTTTTGCAAAAGATACCTTGGCGAATATTAAACAACTGCAACTAAATTTAAACCTAATGAGTGTAATTAATGGAGGTACTTATGAAATCAATGCCATTAATTTAGATGAACCAACCGTATATGCCAAAGTCTTAAAAAGCGGTAGGGCCAATTGGGATATTATGAAGCCTGATTCAACTGGCACTCCATCAGATACCGCTAAAACATCTTTTAAGGCAGCTTTACAAAAATACAGTATCGAAAATGGTAAAATTACTTACGATGATGCCGCATTAAATTTTTATATGCAAGCCGAGAACCTAAACCATACTGGCAAAGGAGATTTTACTCAGGATCTATTTACTTTAAATACCCAATCTGATATAGAGAAATTGACTGTAAAATATGGTGGTATTCCATATTTAAACAAAGTGAAATTAAATGCTGAGTTGCCGTTGGATATAGACATGAAGCAAATGAAATTTACTTTTGGCGAAAACAAAATTAAGCTGAATGAATTATTGCTTTCTGCTGTTGGCTATTTGGCAATGCCTAATGAAACAGATATGGTTATGGATTTCAAATTTGATGCGCAAAAATCTGATCTAAAAAATTTCCTTTCCTTAATTCCAGCTATATATTCGGCCAACTTTAAAGATTTAGAAGCAAATGGAAAATTTGCCATGAACGGTACCGCAAAAGGTATTTATAACGAAAAGTCTATTCCTGCTTTTAATGTTAACCTAGTTATTGAGAACGGGCAAATCAAATATCCAGCGTTGCCATCGGCGATTAACAACATCCAAGTAAAATCAAATATTTCCAATCCAGATGGTATAATGGATCATACTGTAGTAAGTATTCCAGCTTTCCACCTAGAATTTGGAGCTGCACCAATTGATGGCCGCTTGTTAGTAAAAACTCCGATTAGTGACCCATTTGTGGATATGGCCTTAAAAGGAAATTTAGACTTGAAACAATTGACAGCCATTTTCCCTATGAAAGATATGACTTTAAGTGGGATTTTAAACGCAGATGTACAAGCAGCAGGGTATAAATCATCAATTGATAAAGGGCAGTATCAAAACTTTAAGGCATCAGGACAGATGCAGGCTAACAATTTTATTTACGAAGGTAAAAATGTTCCTATGCCTGTGAGTGTGCCATCAGCCAAAATGAGTTTTAGTCCACAAAATATTACCTTAAGCAATTTAAGTGCAAAAGTTGGTAAAAGTGATTTTGCCGCCAATGGAACGGTAAATAATTATTTAACTTATATTTTTCAAAAGAACCAGTTACTTAAAGGAAACTTTAATTTGTCATCGGGTTTAATTGATGTAAATGAATTAATGGGCCCTCCAAGTACCGCAACAAAATCTACTACAAGCGATACAAAAATGAGCGTTTTTGAAGTTCCTGGTAATATTGATTTCAACCTGGCCGTAAAAGCAGCAAAAGTGAATTATGATAAATACGATATTAGTAATGCTAAGGGTGCATTGCAAGTAAAAGATAAAACAGTTTACTTTAAGGACATGGCTTTGAATATGCTAGATGGCACTGTTAAAATGAATGGTTCCTACGCTACGCTTGATCCTAAAAAGCCAAAGGTTGATATTGATTTTGGAATTGAGAAAATGGACATCCAGAAAGCTTTTACAACATTTAATACCATTAAACTGTTAGCACCGATTGCCAAATTTGCCAAAGGAATTTTCTCTACTAGCTTAAAATTTAATTCTGATTTAGATGGGAATATGATGCCAGTCTACTCATCAATCAATGCAGAAGGCTTAACCAATATTATACAAGCAATTGTGGATGGCTTTGAGCCATTGAACAAATTATCTGCTAGTTTAGGTTCAACTGAGTTTAAAAAATTGGAACTGAATAATGTACTAACCAAATTTAAAATTAAAGATGGACGTTTAAATGTTGCTCCGTTTGATATTAAAACCAAAGGTGTGGTGATGAATGTTGCAGGTTCTAATGGGATCGATCAAACGATGGATTATAATTTAGCTTTAAATGTGCCTAGAGCAATGTTGGGATCTAAAGTGAACGACGCAGCTAATGCGATCATTGCAGGACTGAATGGTAAAGCTGGCACAAATTTATCGATGAGTGAAACGGTTAAAGTAAACGCAGTTTTAGGTGGCACATTCTTGAAACCAAGTATTAAGCTTAAATATGGTGCTGGCGATGGTACTACTTCTGCAAAAACCGCAGTTGCTGGGGTGGTAGCCGAAAAGAAAGCCGAACTACAAGCAAAAGCACAAGAAAAAGTAGATACTTTGAAAAAGAAGGCTGTGGAGAAAGCAACAACAGAAATCGGTAAGAAATTAGGAGATCTGTTTAAGAAAAAAACAGAAAATTAAGATTAGCCATATACTAGAGACATAATTATTCCCTATTCCAATTTACAGAATTGTGAATCTATCTAAATATTAAACAAACTTATGACAACAACCACATATTTAATTATTGGAGGGCTAGCTATTTTATGTATTGCCTACATGATTTTTTTGAAGGCAATGATGAAAAAAAGAGATCAGAAATTACTTGATAATTTTGATGATAGCCATTCAAATTTGACGCTAAATGACGAACAAAAACGATTGCTTGCATTTGGAGGAATTATATTTTATTACCGTGGGGAGAAAATTTTAGGGATAAAACCAGAACAAGGCTTAAACCATTATATAGTCGGATTACAGCGACAATGGGAAATTACCAATGAAATGGAAGCGAAAGAAGCATTAAATGATTTGTTAACATTAGAAAGAAGCAATTCATTCGAGCTAATTTTGCAACAAACAGTTAACGAACTGGTTGATATCCAAAAGGGAATAGCTAAAGGTTTAGGAGTTGAATTAAGCGTTGTCCAACAAGTAAAATCGGCTTACGCTTGGGATATTTGTAGAGCAGTTTCTTTAGCGAAATGGTGTTACTGGGCTGGCTATTTAAAAGAGCATGAAACATGGGATATGATGAGAAATGCTAGTAACATTGCTGCTGATAAAGGAGACAATTGGAAAGATTATACAATTTCATATTTGTTAGGTCGTACCATACAAGGTTTTGATTTGGATGAAATTATTATGGAAAGCGAACAAATCCTTAAAAGTAAAGGACCATCATTAAGAAAAATAGAAGATATAGATATTTACACGAAATATAAGTTTAAAGCTGCTTAATTGAATTAAATTTAGCTATCGGTTTGTTTTTGCCAATAGATAGTATATTAAGAAGAAGTTTTATTATTTCTAGGAAGGAGGAATCTCATTTGTGAATTCAATGAAACACATCCTTGCCTACGCTCAAGATAACAAAATGATCTAAAATTACGTCAACTTCACTGGTATTTTATCCCGTCAAGATCTTAAGCCTATGTTTTTTACAGCAATTCGTAAACTAGGTTTACGAGTACATATTGCATTATAATTTTGGCCAGAATAAATAGAATGAGAACGATGGCTTCTTTGTTCATCAGTTTAGCGCTGTAAGCTTTCTAATAAATGTTTTTTCTGATTGTTATATATATTATAAATTTCAACCCAAAGTTTAATTACAAAAAATGGGAGCACCACAGCATAACGATTTAAACTGCCTAAGCTAAAATTAAATTGGGCAAATTTACCGTTGGTAGTTGCCCACAATAACCCACCTAAAATGATGGAAAGATGTAGGGTTAGCAGCTGTCCGTTCATTGCACTAAATCTTAGTATTAGTGCATAGCGATTTAAATAGGTAGTTCTGATTTGAATAATTTCTCTAGCCATAGAGATCATTAGACAAATATTAAAAGGCATATCTTGGAATAGAAAAATATGTATGTTTCTTACCAAAGCACTGCTGTCTTCTTTAGCTAAATGAAAAAACAGCCCAAATAAAATTATAATAAATACTGAGTAAACAAATAAGAAAAACAACCTTGATTTTACATTATTAAGAGCTTGTTCTTTCGGAAACTCTCTAACTACTTTTATATCTTCTTTGTGTAGTTTGATCTGAATGTAAAGGGATATATTTCTAATTAACTCATCGAACCAAAATAGATAGACAATAAAAAATATACTCGACTGCTGATAAATAATACTGTAAATAGCATAAAAGCTAAGTAAAAACACAAAGATCAGATTAATATTTTTTTGTGTTTTTTCCATATTATTTTTTGCCAGCTCTTTTTTCCAATTCTTCAATTGGCATATTCATCATTCGGCCTACTGGTTTTTTGCCTCTATAGGTAATTACCTTTAGTACTTTTGCATCAATTGGCGGTACCAAAGGTGTGGTGTATTTTGGGTAAAAATGATCTGGAAATGAATTGTCGAAGCTATAATACATATCTAAACCCTCTACTTCGGTTGCTAAGGTGATAGACAATTGCCTATCCGCACTGCGTTTTACTGTGAAAATAGGATCGTAAACACTTGGTGCATATTTAGTTTCTGCGATATCTAAACGTTCGAAATGCTTTTCGGTACGGGCAAAAAAGTTTGGCCAGTTCTTTTTTTCCTTCGGGCTCCAAACAGATTCTGCTATGGCAAAACCACGAGGCCAAGTCATATACTCAGCCTGGCGGATGTTATAAACTTGTTCGGTCCATAAATTTGCTTGTCCGCCTTTAATGAATTTTGCATTTGCACCTTCTGGTACTGGGTCAAATTCGTAAGATTTATTTAAACGCAAAGATGCGTAAACTCTTGGTTCTGTTATGGCGTCTGCTTGCATATAATCGATATAGGCAAATTGAGTGGGTGTCATCACTACTTCATGTCCTGCTTTTGCAGCATCAAGACCATGTTGCATATTACGCCAGCTCATTACCGCAGCGGTTTTAGAAACGCCACCTTCCAAAACCTCATCCCAGGCCATAAACTTTTTGCCTTTTGATTGGATTATTTTTTCTACTCTTTTCTCAAAATAAGCTTGTACTTCTGGTATGGTTTTCAAGCCTTCCCGTTTCATCAATTCTTTGATCTGGTCATTCTTTTCCCAAAAATTACGAGCAACTTCATCGCCACCAACATGTATGTATTCGAAAGGGAAGAGTTGAGCAATTTGACTAAATACGGTATCTAAAAAAACATAGACCTTTTCATTAGCCGGACAAAGGTTATTGTCTACCAATGCTATTGGTGGTGCACCTCTACTCCAATCCATAATTTTTTCGCCGCTACGAACCTTGTAATTCACAGCATCTGGTGTACAAGATAATTCTGGATACGCAGCAATGGCAGCCAAACTATGACCAGGAACATCAATCTCTGGCATAATATTTACAAAACGTTCTTTGGCATAAGTCACCAATTCTTTAATGTCATCTTGGGTGTAAAAACCGCCATAAGTACGAGGCTCATCAGGTTTAGGTGGGATAAAATCTCCGAAAGTACCTGTTCTATCTGCTCTCCAAGCACCAACCTCGGTTAACTTTGGCAAGCCTTTAATCTCAATCCTCCAGCCTTCATCATCAGCCAAGTGTAGGTGTAAAATGTTGTATTTATAGCGCACCATGGCATCTATATATTGTTTTACCTCTTGTTTGGTAAAGAAATGTCTGGCAACGTCAAACATTAATCCACGCCATCCTAAACGTGGATAATCTGTAACTTCTACGCAAGGCATTACCCATTTTATACCTTTTACTTCTTCTTTGCTTTCTATTTCTTTAGGCAATAATTGTAAAACACTTTGTACACCATAAAATAAGCCAGCAGGCTGATTTGCTCTTATAGTTACCTGCTTCAATCCAACCGTTAAGTGATAACCTTCTGTTCCCAAGGTAGCATCAGCTTTTTCATTTAAAATTAACTTAAAGGTAGCGGTTGCAGAAGGGGTGTAAACTGTAGTTACATAATGACCAGTTGGAATTGACAATCGTTCTTGCAAAAAAGCAATGGTTTGTTTTAGTTCAGGAGATTTTGAAGCTTGAATTACAATATTTGTTGGCAACTCAAAATGTCCAGATTGTTTAATTACTGAAACAGGTTCTGGTATAATTGCAATTTCTGTATTGGCATGGCTTTCTTTATTTGAGAAAGTTTCTATGCTTTCATCGATATTTTGAGCAGAACTATTAAGGTATAGAAGTAAAAATGCTATGATGCGGAAGATAAATTTCATCTATGGGGTAATTTTTGGTAAACTAAATCGCAATTTATCAATTATTAATTGATAAGAAAAGGATACTGTTTACATTACAAATAAAATTGATATCATTTAAATCATTTGCATTATTATGCTGATTCTATTCATCTCATTCTTTACTTGATTCATTCCAATTAAGCCTCCAGACATACCACTAGTTTGCTTAAATATATTCACAACAAGTTCACCTTCTGTATTTGGTGTTAAGGTAACTGTAAATTTAAAATACTTTACAAAAGCACCAAACAATAATCTCATTACTCTATTGCCTTTTTCATAGGTGATATTACCTAAGTTTTCACTGATAACTTTATATCCTTGTTGGAACATTGTTTCGTGAAGCTTTTCAGTTAGTCCTTTTGTATCTATACCATTATATAAATTAGAAACTAAATCACTTGTTGCCTGAAGATTTTTTACAAAATATGTCATATCATTAGTTTTTGGTGGAAGAAAGATGTTTACATACTCAATTTAGCAATTTTAAAATGGTTTACATAAATGATTGCCATAAACAAAAAAGCATAAACGATATTCAGTTTACCAAACAAAAGCAGATCGGGTGCCAATTTAAATTCCAAAATATTCATAGTTGCAATAATTACCAGCTGAAAAATGGCACAGAAACGAGATCTAATTCCTGTTAACACCCAAATACTCATTCCCATTTCTAAAACTCCAATAGTTTTGGTAATTGGTGATGCATAAGCTTCGCCAAGAATACGTTCTACTATTTCCTGATGCCTGGGCACAAGGTTTAAGATTTTGCAAAATAATCCATTTGCAAACCATGTCAATGCAATGCTTATAGTGATAATGATATAAAGGGTTTTTCGCATTAACTAATAACAGGTTTTCTAACAGCATAGATCACTTCATCATAAAAGGTTCCGTTTTTATAAAGTGTTCCATTAAATTCGGCTTCTAAACTAAATCCTGCTTTTATCAACACGCGTTGCGATTTAATATTGGTATCGTAAGTTGAGGCATAAATCCTAGTAATGTCGAATGTTTTGAAACCATACTCAATCATTAATTTAACCGCTTCGGGCACTATGCCCTGCCCCCAAAAGTCTTCTGCAATCCAATACCCAATTTCGGCATTTTTACAATGAATATCTGTTTTAGGATGTACACCAATAGAACCCACAGCTTGTTGGTTAATGGTAATTGCAAAAATTTCTGTAGGTGTTGCCGATAGGGCTAAATTGATAAATGAAATACCGTGATCTGTAGTATAGGGAAAAGCAAATTTATTGCTTAAATTTTTGGCGATATTGTAATTGTTAGCATGTTTTACCAAACTATCTAAATCACTAACCATAAAAGGGCGAAGTTCGAAATTCATAGTATAATTGAATATAATAAAGTTTTGTGATTCAGGGCCAGGCGAAGAATATATCTTCTTAAATTTGGGCAAGAGAATTCCTCCAAAGTCGTAATGATAAAAATTATTTCAGTGCATCTAAAACTTTAAATAATTTCTTACTAATGCCAGAGCCGTTGTAGTTATTGATATTAATTACAGCAATATATTTTTGGCCATTACTTGCAGCATAATATCCTGCATAAGCCGAAACATCGTTTATGCTGCCACTTTTTAACTTCATCCCATTGTTTTCTGGTAAAGAATTATAAAATGGTGCATACCAATCTTCTTTTTGCGCTTGGAAAAGAATATTTGCCATAGCTAATGTGGTAACCCTAGTTCCAGGAGAAAGTCCACTTCCATCTAAAATATTCAGCGCATTTCGGTCTATTCCTTTTGCACTCCAAAATTTAATTTCTTCTGCTGCACCATTTTTAGTACTAGGTGTTTTACCTAGTTTCCAAGCGATAGTTTTTAGCAGCTGTTCTCCATAAAGGTTTACACTTTTTTTATTGAACCAATAAATAATTTCACTTAAATCTGGAGAACTAATAGTGCTAAGTTTTTGAGTGGTACTGGGTAAGGTTTTACCGTCTAAACTTAATCTTCTGGCTGTAGTTGCTTCTTTAGTAACGGAAATATTTAGTCTCGATAAAGTGTCCTGTAAGCGATAAGCTGCATCAAAAGCTGGATCTGGTAGTGCCAAAGAAATTCCAGATTTGTTAATGCCCAAACCCCAGGTACCACGTAGATATGCTAAGTTAGTATAAGGGGGTAAATAAGCATAAGCATTATCTCCTGATCCAGAAGCACCTGTCTTTAGTTCATTCACTACTTTGAGGTAAGGCATTGCAGGAACAAGTTGGTTAACACTTACGTTTAAACCAGTACTACCGCCTGGTTTTAGTTTTACATCAAACTGATTTTCTCTCCAAGTTAGAGACGAGCCACCAGCTCCGTAATAATTACCCATGTCTTGCCATATCCATCCTTCGGGCATAGATTGTGTGCCAAATAAACTGTCGTCGCCAATAATACTCCCCTCTATTTTTTTTATTCCAACACCTTTTATGGCATTTACCCATGTAGTTAGTATGGTATTTTCTTTGCTTTGCTCATAACGCCAAGATCCCAAAGTTGGGTCTCCACTACCCATAATAATTAAGTCGCCTTGCAACGTTCCATCAGTAGTAATTTTTCCGCTGTAAGCTAAGGTGGTTTGATATTTATAATCTTTTCCTAATATGCTAAAAGCAGTGGCAGAGGTAATTACTTTTAACGTTGAAGCTGTTGCTAAACCAATATTTTCGTTTTTGGCATATACAATTTTGCCGGTTTGTGCATCCAATACACAAAGTGAAATAATGGCATATTTTGCTTGCTCATCTGATGCTAAGTTTTGATATGCCTGATCTAATTTTGCAATTGGAAATTGAGCGAAAGAGCTTAAAGATAGTGCTATTAGTAATAAAATTATATTTGATATTTTCATTTTGTACTTAGGGATGTGTTTTAATTTTATTTATGCCAATCTCCAATTTATATATAATTTCGTAGATTACAATCTCATCTTTATATATAATTTTTTGGCTAGGATTTGGCTTTAACAAAAAAAGTGATGCAATCACGCATCACTTTTATAATTTTATTTCTTAAAATTAATACGATTATACCAATTCTTTTCTCACTAGATATTCTGCAATCTGAACCGCATTTGTAGCCGCACCTTTGCGCAAGTTATCAGCAACAATCCACATGTTTAAAGTGTTCGGCATCGATTCGTCTCTACGTATACGACCAACAAAAACTTCATCTTTTTCATGTGCGTCTTTTGGCATTGGATATTTCAAGTTTGCTACATCATCTACCACAATGATACCTTCAGTTTTTTCCAATAAAGAAGTCACTTCAGCTAAATCAAATTCGTTTTCAAACTCAATATTTACCGATTCAGAGTGACCACCCATTACCGGAATACGAACTGTAGTTGCAGTTAAACGAATACTCTCATCACCCATAATTTTACGGGTTTCGTTAATCATCTTCATTTCCTCTTTGGTGTATCCATTTTCTGTAAATACATCAATTTGAGGAATAACATTTAAATCGATCTGATATGGATAAGCCATCTCGCCATCGAAGTTGCCGCTACGTTCATTCATCATTTGGTCAACCGCTTTAACGCCAGTGCCAGTTACCGATTGGTAAGTAGAAACAACCACACGTTTAATTTTGTATCTATCGTGTAATGGTTTTAAAGCTACAACCATTTGTATAGTAGAACAATTTGGGTTAGCAATAATTTTATCATCAAGTGATAATATAGCTGCATTTACTTCAGGTACAACCAAAGGAATTTTTGGGTCCATTCTCCAGGCGGATGAATTATCGATTACAGTTGTTCCTGCTTCTTTAAAACGTGGGGCATGTTCTATTGAAGTGCTTCCGCCAGCAGAAAATAAAGCAATATCCGGGCGCATTCCAATCGCAGTATCCATGCTAACGATTGGAAACTGTTTACCCTTAAACGTAATTAACTTACCTACGCTCTTTTCTGAAGCAACTGGGATTAATTCGGTTAACGGGAAATTTCTTTCTTCCAAAACTTTTAACATTACGGTACCCACCAACCCGGTGGCACCTACTACTGCAACTTTCATTTTCTCTGTTTTTTTATTATATTTAGTTAATTCTTAATATCTACCAAATATGAGAAAAACTTTACTGATTTTTATGCTCCTGAGTGTTAAACTTACATTCGGACAGGTTGTTGACGATTTTAGCGACGGCAATTTCACCTCAAATCCTACATGGGTTGGCCAAACTACTTTGTTCAATATCAACGCTGCTAAACAATTACAGTCTTCGTTAAGTTCTATTGCTCAAACAGTTAACTTGGCCACTGCAAGCGCTAATGCTCTAAACACCAAGTGGGAATTTTTTGTTCAATTAAATTTTGATCCCTCTACAACCAACCAGGTAAGAATTTATTTAATTGCTGATAGAGAGGATTTAAGTGCCTCATTAAATGGCTATTTTATTCAAATTGGTGAAAGTGGAAGCACGGATAGTTATGATCTTTATAGGCAAACAGGTACAACTGTTACTAAAATTATAGATGGTGCCGCTAAAACAAGAGCCAATGCAAACTTGCTTACTGCTAGGATTAAGGTAACTAGAAACGATGTTGGCAAGTGGGAATTATTTACAGATATAACTGGTGGCAACAATTACACAATAGAGGGTAATGTAACGGATAATACCTTTACCAATAGCAATTGGTTTGGGGTAAGTTGTAAATACACGGCTACGAGATCTGATGGTTTTATATTTGATGATTTTAGCATCACTGAACTAGTAGCAGATATTACGCCACCAAGTTTAGTTAGTGTTAATGTAATTGATGAAAATACAATTGATGCAGTTTTTTCAGAAGGATTAACTACTTCATCAGCCTTATTAATTAGTAATTATGTATTAAATAATTTAGGTAATCCAACTGCAGTTACTGCTGGTAATCTGCCAAATATCTATAGGTTAACCTTTGCAAATCCACTACAATCTGGTACCTATACGCTTACTGTTACTAATGTTAAAGACCTAAAAGGGAATGAAATTGCAAATGTTAACTCTTCAATTTTTAGCTATATCAAACTTTATACTGCCAAGGTTGGAGATGTTGTAATTAATGAAGTATTTGCCGATCCAACGCCACAAATAGGATTACCCAATGCGGAGTATATCGAACTATGGAATACTACTGATGAATATATTCTATTAAAAGGTTGGAAGTATGCAGACCTTACGAGTACCTATACATTTTTAGCAGATACTCTAAAACCAAAGGAATACGTAATTTTATGTGCTAATGCAGATGTAAATTTCTACAAGCCATTGGGTAAAACTATTGGTTTAAGTCCATGGCCAAGTTTAAATAATGATAAGGATGGTTTAAAGTTAATAGATCAAAATGCAGTAGTTATTGATGAAGTTGCTTACACAGACAATTGGTACAAAGATGCGGTGAAAAAACAGGGTGGCTACAGTTTAGAACTCATTGATCCAAAGAATAAATGTAAGGGTATCCAAAATTGGATAGCGAGTAGTAATATTACAGGAGGTACGCCAGGCCAACAAAATTCTGTATATCAAAATCAAATGGGTTCAGGGTCACCCAAGTTATTGATGGCAACATTAATCGATGAATTAACCATCAGCCTAACTTTCAATAAATATATCGATAGTTTATCAGCTAGTTCATTAAATAATTATTCCATCAATAATGGAATTGGAAATCCTGCATCAGCTTTACCACAAGGACCATTATTCACTACAGTAGAACTAAAACTGAGCTTGCCAATAACTAGAGGGATAGAGCATACATTAACCCTAACTAATTTAACAGATTGTGCTGGCAACTTGATAGATCCAAATGCAAATACAGCTAAGCTATTTTTAACAAAAGAAATAAAAGCAGGAGATATACTAATTAGTGAAGCCTTGATTAACCCTAGAGCTGGAGGAGTAGATTTTATTGAGATTTATAACAACACAGATCAGACATTAGACCTTAAAGAACTAAGATTAGCGAATGTTGATGCGGCTGGAAATGTTTCGAGTATTAGGAATGTAAGTGTAAACACTGTTTTTATGCCCGCTAAAACCTATTGGGTATTATCAAGTAATGCCCAAAATATCAAACAAGAATATAATGTAAAGTTTCCTAATCAATTGGTGCAGATGGCAAGTTTACCTAGCTATAATAATGATAAAGGGAACATTATCTTATTAACAGATAAAACTACGATAGACCGTTTTGATTATCATGAGGGGATGCACCTTCCCTTGATGCAAAATGTAAAAGGTGTTTCTTTAGAGCGGGTTTCTCTCCAAGTCAAAACTAACGAGCTTGGTAATTTTAAATCTGCAGCGGCTGCTGTTGGTTATGCTACTCCAACTTATCGAAATTCTCAGGAGGAAGATGTAAATACACTAACAAATAAAGTGAGTTTAGCCACTAAAACATTTTCGCCAGATGGCGATGGTTTTGAAGATCTATTGCAAATTGATTATCGTTTTATGAACAATGGCAATTTAGCCACCATTAATATTTATACCGATAGGGGAGTTTTGGTAAGGAAGTTACAAAGAAATACTACCATTGCTACTGAAGGGAGTTTTATTTGGGATGGTTTAAATGACAGTGGGCAATTGAGTAAAATAGGTATCTACATTATAAAATTTGATGCCTTTGCATTGAACGGAAAATCAGAAAGCTTTAAACAAACTTGTGTTCTGGCGGCTAAATTATAGCGATTTATTTTAAACAATATGAAAATAGAATTGTTGTTTTTTGAAAATAGCTAGTTATGAAATATAGAAAATTATTGACCAAGTGTTTTACTCACAAATCTAATAACACAGCACATGTAGCTGTAGCAGTAGTGGCAGGTTTAGCTGCTGGAGCAATTATAAGTATTTTATTTGCGCCAGATAGTGGCTCTGGCACTAGATCAACTATTGCCAATAAAGCTAAAGGGGTAGGAGATGGCCTCAGAGATACTTACAGTTCTTTAAAAAATCGCTTAACCAACAGTGTTGAGGAAGTTGAAGATGTTGTGGAAAATGAAGTTCCTCATTACGTGCAGAAAACCGTTAAAAAACGTAAATCTGATATTAAAGATATTATTCATGACGCCCATGTTGATGAACACCATAATGATCAGCCAATAAGCTAAATTAAAATACTATTTTTAGGGGATTAATTTATCAATGGAATTTGTCCTTTCTAAACTACTTTTATTTTTAATTAAACCTATTGTTTGGGTAATTTCCTTATTAATAATTGGTGTATTTGCTAAGAAAGTTACCATTAAAAGGAAGTTATTTATTGGTGGTTTGGTTTTGCTTATTTTCTTCTCTAATGGTTTTATAGCTAGTGTAGCGTTTAACCTTTATGAAGCTAAGTATCCCTTAGAAAGAAATTATGACGTGGGAATAGTTTTAGGGGGCTTTTCTGCTATCAATAAAAGGAATAATCAAATTGTTTTTGGCAACAGTAGCGACAGGCTTTTGCAGACTATTTCTTTATACAAAAAAGGTAAGATTAAGCGGATTTTAATTAGTAGTGGAAGTGCTAATTTGTTTAAATCAGGTCCAAAGGAAGCTGATTTAGCAGCTAAATATTTGAAGGAAATTGGAATTCAAGATACGGTAATTCTAATTGAAAATCAAAGTAGAAATACAATAGAAAATGCCAGTTATAGCGCAAAAATTATAACTGAAAAAATACCCAATGCAAGTGTATTGGTAATTACTAGTGCTTGGCATATTCCAAGAGCTAAATTAATTTTTTCCAAACATTTCAAAATGCCTGTATACTATTATCCGACCAATTATATTGGCAAAAGCGAATATGATTGGTCGGATTTTATAGTTCCTAGTACCGAAGCCCTAGGTAATTGGGAAATTCTTTTTAAAGAATGGATAGGTTTAATTACTGATAGGTTCAGAAACTAATTATAGTAATTCTTTATTTACGTAATCAAAACTAGTTTTAATTGAGCCTAATTCATCAGGTTGGTAATTAAACTCGTGTTCTACGTAATAGTGTTTTACACCAGCTAGTTTAGCACCCGTAAATATTGATTTAAAATTAACAGCACCATTACCTACTTCTGTATTCACATCCTTATTCTTTTTATCGATATCTTTAATATGCCACATGGTAAACCGACCAGGATGTGTCTTAAATAGCGCTAATGGGTCTACTTGAGAACGAACAGCCCAATACAAGTCTAACTCAAAATCTACCAATTTTTTATCTGTTCCTGCTAGTAAAATATCGTAACCTGTCTGGTTTCCAAATTTCGTAAATTCAAAATCATGGTTATGATAACCTAATTTTAAACCTGCTGTTTTACACATTTCAGCGGCTTCGTTTAATTTCGCTGCAATCTTTTTGTAATCATCTTCAGTTTTTCTCAAACCGCCACCAAGATATGGCACTACAACATATTTACTGCCAAGTACATTCGATGCTTCGATGTATGATTTCAATTCATCGCTTGTTTTCCCAGAGATAAAATTATCCATTCCAAAATGACCACTAGGAGAGGTTAACCCATTTTCTTTTAATAAACTAGCAAAAGCTTTAGAATCTAAACCCCAAAAGCCTCCTTTTGCTGAATATCCGTAAGTTTCTACTTCTTTGTAACCAATTGCTGCTACTTTTTGTATAATTCCTTTAATATCATTTTTAATAATATCTCTTAAACTATACAACTGCAAACCAATAGGTTTTTTGGCAATGGGCTTGCAAGCAAATGATGGTGCAACTGCAACTGCAGCAGCAAATAACCCGGTTTGTTTTATAAATGTTCTTCTAGAATTCATGCTTTGGGATTAAGATTGAATATTACAATTCAGTTTCAGTTTTTACGTCTTTATTAGTGTCTTTAAAAAATATTAAGAAGAGCACCACTACTAATGCTGCAATTGAAGCGGGTACAATCCATATGTTATACCAATTATGTCCTCCATCTACAACATATTTATTAACAATCATGCCAGATATTATAGATCCAATTAACATACCTACTCCATAAGTGGCAAGCGTTATGAAACCTTGAGCTGCGCTTTTAAATTTCTCTCCTGCTAGCTTATCGGTATAGATTTGACCAGTAACAAAGAAGAAATCATAACAAATTCCATGTAGTACAATGCCAGCAATTAACATCCAATAGTTAGTATCAGCATTGCCAAATGCAAAAAATAAATATCTAGCAACCCAAGCAATCATACCGATAGCTAACATTTTTTTAACGCCTAAACGGACGAAAAACAAAGGCATTAATAGCATAAATAATGTTTCGGATACTTGACCTAGAGATTGAATTCCGGCAGCTGATTTCATCCCAACTTCATTTAGAAATGGATTAGTAAAGTTGTAATAGAATGCTAGAGGAATACAAATTGCTACCGATGATAAAAAGAATAAGAGATAAGATCTGTTTTTTAGCAAACCAATAGCATCTAAACCTATAATTTCTCCAAAACTAGTTTTTTCACCTTTTTTAACCGGTGGTGTATTTGGTAATATAAAGCTAAATAAGCCAAGAGTTATAGAGGCAATAGAGGCCATTTTAAATGTTAAGATCAAATTGCCATCTTGCTCCCAATTTAACCATCCAATTACTAAACCTGCAATAATCCATCCGATAGTGCCAAACACCCTTATAGAAGGAAATTCTTTTCCTGGATTATTCATTTGCTTAAATGAAATGGAGTTAACCAAAGCCAAGGTGGGCATGTAAGCAATCATATATCCTAATATGAAAGGAAAAAAGCTTTCGAAATTTAGCGATGTTGCTGCAAACCATAACAGTATTCCGCCAGCAAGGTGCAAAACTCCAAGTACTTTTTGTGCGGAGAAAAATTTATCAGCAATTAAGCCAATTATAAATGGAGCTATGATTGCTCCTAAAGATTGGGTGCTATAAGCAGATCCAATTTGTACATCATCAGATAAAAGGTTTTTACCTAGGTATGTACCCATGGTAACAAACCACGATCCCCAGATAAAAAATTCTAGGAACATCATAAAGGAGAGCTTAACTCGAATAGTTGGATTCATTTTTTAAGTTTTTAAAAGCTGAAAGATCAAAGCAAAAAGACCAAAGCTTTAGTCTTTTTGCTTTGATCTTATTTTATAGTTCTTTAATTGAAATATTTCTGTACCACACTTCATCTCCATGATCTTGAAGACCAATTCTGCCAGTTTTAAAGGTAGCAAAACCTTGCCATTTAGCAAATTTACTAGAGTTTAATAATGCTTTCCAATTGTCATCCCACATGGTGGTTTTCACAATTTCAACACCGTTTAAGATTAGAGTCAAATTGCCATTGTTGCTGATGATTTCAGCTTTATTCCATTCGCCTAGAGCCTTAACTGGTTCAGAAGAACTTTTTACAATATCATATAAATCTCCTGCCCTGTGTTTGGTAATTTTTGCATCTGGGTGACCATCATTATCAATTACCTGCATTTCTGGTCCGGTTAAGTAAGTTTGCGAATATTTCGGGTCTTCATGGATGTAAAAAATAATCCCACTGTTTGCCTTTGGTGCAACTTTCCATTCTGCTTTGAAATGGAAATTGGTATATTCTTTATCAGTTACCAAATCGCCACCACCATCTTTGCCTTTTTTGCTAGGGTTCATATGTAAAGCACCATCTTGCACTTCCCAAGCGCTACCTACAGTTTTTTTATTGTAAGTATGCCAACCGGTAGTGGTTTTGCCATCAAACAGAGAGGTAAAGCCTCTAGATGTTTTGGTTTGTGAAGTTGAACCACACCCAGCTATAATTAAAACTAATGCTAAATAAATATATTGTTTCATTCTTATTTTTGTTTTTAAATTATGAACCCAAGGTCCATCCTTTGCGGTATTCGCGTTTTACAAATTGATTTACATCATCGAAATTGGTCACTTTCATGGCATTGTTATCCCATAACAGTTTGGTGTATCTTCCTGGATAGGTAATTTTACCTTCAGCATCTTTACGCTGAATATCTGCCCCACGGATAGCCAAATTAGCCATTAATAATGCTTCAGTTAAGGGGCCAGCAATTTCAAATGGAGAACTCAATTCTTTTTTACCATGACCAGCAATACTAGCTTCTACCCATTGTGCGTAATGCCCATTTTCTTGGTTTGCCACACGAGCAAATTTTTGAGCTACTTTAATATCTTTAGTTTTACTTAAAGGTAAAAGTTGTGGATTTCTGCCATAAGTACTGCTCATCATTTTACCTTTTGTACCTATAAATAAGGTTCCGTTGCCACCATCGCCAAAAGTTTCATTTGCACCTAGTTCTTCTGGTCTTTCTGGCTGTATACCACCATCCATCCAATGTACAGTAACATCACCATTGGTTTTGTTTGTTTTAGGAAACTTTAAGGTTACATGGCTAGAAGGAGGGCAGCTATCTGGGAAATACCCACGCTTAAATTCATCAACATAAACAGAGCCAACACTAGCTTGCACCTCGGATGCATATTTTAAATTCAATACACTGAATGGAGTTTCTAATAGATGGCAGCCCATATCACCTAGCGCACCTGTTCCATAATCCCACCAGCCACGCCAGTTAAATGGCACTAATTTATCTACAAAATCTTTATAGGGTGCAGTTCCGAGCCATAAATCCCAATCTAATTCTTTAGGAATGTCTGCTTTATTTGCAGACCATGGAATACCTTGAGGCCAAACAGGTCTGTCGGTAAATGCGTAAACGGTATGTACATCGCCAATTAAGCCAGCATCATACCATTCTTTCATTTGCCGAGGGCCATCGTTCGATGCCCCTTGGTTACCCATTTGTGTAACTACTTTATATTTTTTTGCAGCTTCAGTAAGCATACGAGCTTCATAAATATCGTGCGTAAGTGGTTTTTGAACATACACATGTTTGCCCAATTGCATGGCCGCTAAGGTTTGTATGGCATGGTTATGATCTGGGGTAGATACAGTAACAGCATCGAAGTTTTTATGTTCTTTATCAAACATCTCCCTCCAATCTTTATAAAACTTGGCTTTTGGGAAACGTTTAACGCTATTTGCTGCTCTGCGTGTATCTACATCACATAAATAGGCGATATCAGCTTTACCACTTTCGTGTATCAAGCGTAAATCAGAATCTCCTTTTCCTCCAACACCAATACCAGCAACAATTAACCGATCACTTGGTGCTAGAAAACCCTGTCCTCCAAGAACGTGGCGAGGAACAATCATAAAAGCAGTGGCTGCAATTGCTCCTGTTTTCAGGAAATTACGTCTGCCTTTATCTTCCGTTACTTTTTTTACATTATCCATTTGGTTAGAATTTAATGCTGGGTTATTTTTTTAGAGAAAGAATGTATTTTACCATCACTTTGGCTTCGTCTTCAGTAATTTTAGCATGTGGGGTCATTGGTACTGTGCCCCATACTCCTTTACCACCTTTAACAATTTTGTTAGCTAATAAAGCTATATTCTCATCCGTAGCAGGGTATTTAGCTGCAATTTCTTGGTAAGAAGGGCCAATGATTTTGTTTTCTTTATTATGGCAGCCAATACAATCTGACTTCGCAATTGCTACTTCTCCGGGATCCATTGCTGGTTTACTTGCTACTGGAGGGGGAGTATTGGTAGCCGTATTTGTTTCGTTCGTTTCTGTTGAGCCACCGCCACAAGCGGCTAAAAATAAGGTTATTGCGCTTAATATTAATAATGTTTTCTTCATTGTGTGTTATTTTTTGAGGATGATTTTCCTCTAGTTTATATGCCTAAAATTGTTTTGTTTAAATTTTCGTCGCTACCAGCCGATGCAAAATCATCAAAGGCTTTAGTGGTAACGGGGATGATATGTTTTTTGATAAAATCAGCACCTTCACGAGCTCCGGTTTCTGAATCTTTAATGCAACATTCCCATTCCATTACTGCCCAACCTTTAAAATCGTATTGTGCCAATTTGCTAAAGATGCGTTTAAAATCTACTTGTCCATCTCCAGGAGAACGATATCTGCCAGCCCTGTTTGCCCAACTTTGATAGCCTCCAAATGTGCCTTGTTTACCTGTCGCGTTAAATTCTGCATCTTTAACATGGAAAGCTTTTATCCTTTCGTGATAAAAATCGATGTATTGGATATAATCTAACTGTTGCAGTACAAAGTGAGATGGATCGTATAATAAACATGCTCTTTGGTGATGGTTTACTTTAGCTAAGAACATCTCGTAAGTTTCGCCATCAAACAAATCTTCTCCGGGATGTATTTCGTAACAAACGTCGACACCACAGTTGTCAAATTCGTTTAAAATGGGTAGCCAGCGTTTTGCTAATTCGGTAAATCCATCTTCTACTAATCCTTCTGGTCTTTGTGGCCATGGATGAAAGGTATGCCATAATAATGAACCGCTGAAAGTTGCATGTGCATTTAAACCCAGATTTTGAGAAGCTTTGGCAGCATATTTTAATTGTTGCACTGCCCATTCTGTTCTTGCTTTCGGGTTTCCTTTTACTTCATCGGCTGCAAAGGCATCAAATAAAGTATCATAAGCTGGGTTTACAGCAACTAATTGTCCTTGTAAATGGGTAGAAAGTTCGGTGATTTGCAATCCATAATTTGCTACTTTTCCTTTCAACTCATCAGCATAAGTTTTACTTTCTGCAGCAAGTTTAAGGTCTATAAAACGTTTGTCTAAAGTTGGCATTTGTATGCCCTTAAAGCCCAAGTCTTTCGCCCACTGGCAAATGCTATCAAGCGAATTAAAAGGGGCTTCATCTCCAATAAATTGGGCTAAAAATACGGCTGGTCCTTGTATTGTTGTCATTGTTTTTAAATTTTAAAATCGTACCATTTCTGATCAGATTTGCTCGAAGCAACTACGTTTTCTATAAAAGCCATTCCTCTAACACCTTCATTAGCTGTCGGGAAATCTAGCATTGCTGCACTAGCTTGTTCTCCGTTTTGTTTAGCCATTAAGGTAAGGGCAAAGTTTTTATAGATATTTGCAAAGGCTTCTAAATATCCCTCTGGATGCCCAGATGGTGTTCTGGTATTAAATTTGGCAATATCAGACATGTAACTTGTACCTGTTCTGTAAACTTGCATGGGTTGGTCTAGCCATTTAACCGTTAAAGTATTCGGTTCCATTTGATGCCATTCCATTCCACCTTTTTCGCCATAAATATAAATCTTAATTGCATTTTCTTCGCCAGCGGCAATTTGAGATGCCATTAATAAACCATTTGCTCCATTATCAAATTTCAGTAATACATTACCATCATCGTCCAAAAGTCTATCTTCTACCACAATGTTTAAGTCTGCACAAATTTTGGTAATCTGTAAGCCAGAAATGTATTCGGCTAAATGAGCAGCATGCGTACCTACATCGGCCATGCAACCACTTATGCCACTTTTTGATGGGTCTGCACGCCAGGCTGCTTGTTTGTTATCGTTAGGTGCTGGTAAACTTAACCAACCTTGTGGGTACTCTACAACCACCTTTCTAATTTTTCCTAAAGCACCATCTTTCACCATTTGCTTCGCTTGTTTTACCATCGGATAACCCGAATAAGTATGCGTTAAGCAAACATATAGGCCTGTTTCATCCGCTTTTTGCTTTAATGCTTTAGCTTCTGCTAGCGTTAAAGTTATCGGTTTATCTATAACAACATGAAAGCCATGCTCTAGCGCCATTATTGCCGGCTCGAAATGTAGGTTATTAGGTGTTACAATACTTACAAAATGTATCCTTTCATTTGCTGGCAGTTTACTTTCTGCAGTTATCATTTCTGCATAACTGGTATATGTTCTATCTTCTGAAAGGAAAATTTCCTCACCAGATTTTTTTGCGTTTTCGGGATTTGAGCTTAAGGCAGCGGCAGTTAATTCAATTAATCCATCTAAATTGGCGGCCATGCGATGTACAGCGCCAATAAAGGCACCTTTACCACCACCAATCATTCCCATTCTTATTTTTTGTTTCATAAATTTAAGGTGGAAGGCAGGAAGGTGGAAGGTAAAAGGTTTGAGATTTGCGCCTCTAACATTCTGCCCTCTACCTTTCTACCTTATTATATGTTTCCTTTTTTCAATTCACTTACGGCAAAATCACATGCTCTAGCAGTTAATGCCATATAGGTTAACGATGGATTTTGACAGGCAGCAGAAGGCATGCAGGATCCATCGGTTACAAACACATTTTTAACCTCGTGCATTTGGTTCCATTTGTTTAGTACCGAAGTTTTTGGGTCGTGACCCATACGAGCTGTTCCCATTTCATGAATAGCCATACCTGGTGTAGAGCCATTATCGTAAGTACTTACGTTTTTGATGCCTGCTGATTCCAACATTTCTGCTGCATCATTCATCATATCTTTACGCATTTTAAACTCATTGTCTTTAAACTCGCAATCGATAGCCAAAACAGGTTGTCCCCATTTATCTTTTTTGGTTTTATCAATATACACATGGTTCTCGTGGTATGGAAGAGACTCTCCAAAACCTCCAAGGCCCATACTCCAAATACCTGGGGTTGAAATTAAATCTTTAAAATCTCCACCAAAAGCGAGTTCTGCGATATCATTATGCCATCCCGAACGACTTGCACCGCCTTGGTAGCCAAAACCACGTACATAATCGCGTTTATCATTCCCTATATTTCTATAACGAGGGATGTAAACACCATTCGCTCTTTTCCCATAAATATATTTATCATCAAAACCTTCGGCTTGGCCAGAAGCGCCACAACGGAAATGGTGATCCATTAGATTATGGCCTAATTCTCCGCTTCCATTACCTAACCCGTTTGGATGCTCAGCTGAAGTTGAATTTAATAATAAAAAGGTAGAGCCTAGCGTAGAGCCATTTACAAAAACAATTTTTGCAAAATATTCAATATGCTCCATCGTTTCAGAATCGATAATTCTTACACCTTTAGCTTTTTGAGTCTCTTTATCATAAATGATCTCGTTAACCAAAGAAAAAGGTCTAAGTGTAAGATTTCCTGTAGCAACAGCTGCTGGTAAGGTAGAAGATTGTGTACTAAAATAAGCGCCAAAAGGACAGCCACGGCTACAAAGATTTCTATACTGGCAACTGCCTCTACCACCATGTTCTACGGTTAAGTTTGCAGTGCGGCCCATCGTCATGATGCGGCCTCTATTGTATTTCTTTTCTATACGTTCTTTTACAACTTTTTCTACGCAATTCATTTCCATGGCTGGTAAAAACTGCCCATCTGGAAAGTGAGGGTAGTTTTCTACCGAGCCGCTAATTCCAGCAAATTTCTCTACATAATCATACCATGGGGCAATGTCTTTATAACGAATTGGCCAATCTACCCCATGACCATCTTTTAAGTTGTCTTCAAAATTCAAGTCGCTTAAACGGTAACTCTGGCGGCCCCACATTAAAGATTTTCCGCCAACGTGGAAACCACGATACCAATCAAATCGTTTAACTTCTGTATACGGGCATTCTAAATCGTTTACCCAAAAACTTTCGTTATATTCTTGGTAAGGATAATCTCTTTTTTGTACAGGATGGGTTTCTTTTTGGGCTTCGGTCAATTTTCCACGATGCTCAAATTCCCAAGGCTTTTTCATTGCCGTAGTATAGTCTTTAATATGTTCTACGTTTCTACCACGTTCAAGTAGTAAAACTTTTAATCCTTTTTCAGTAAGTTCTTTGGCTGCCCAACCACCACTAATTCCAGATCCCACTACTATGGCATCGTAGGTGTTTTGTGCTGTTGCTTTAGTATTTAAATTCATTTGTGTAAGAGATAAATAGGGTTTATGCGTAAACTCGTTGACCAGGTTTAAGATCAACACAGCCATCGTAGCGGCCAGGTATTTCTACAAATTCATAGGCTTTTGTAGCTCCAACTTCAGAAGTAAAGAAGCCAAGAATGGTTAGGTCTCTGGCAATGGCAAAAAATTGAGGCGTTGTTTTTGGTGCTTCTTTGGCAGCCATTGGATTACCTGCTTTTTCCTTTTCTGGTTTGGCACCCTGTGTATCCTGCTCTAGTTTTGCTGCGGCATCATTTTTGTCTTTTTCTGCTTTTTGTGCGGCAACAGTTTCATCACGTACCTTAGTTATCAGTTGTTCTCTTTCTTTAACGGAAATTGCTAGGAATGATTTTCCAAAATCTTTTTTAGAACGAGTTTCAATGTCTTCTAAACCTTTTACAAATGCTTTTTGTGCCTCTTCTGGGTAGCAATCTTTAACCATCATGGTAATAAAAGGGCCAACATTTGCCGCCGTAGCGCCAGGAGACATTTTTGTAGTAGGAATAATGATATCGGCGATTTCTGCAACTAGTTTTTCTTGGTCTGCAGTAAATAATTTACCATTTGTTTTTCCAGGTTCATTGCAACTATCGAATAAAGTTGCGATTGTAGTTGCTGATAAAGCACCGCCAATTAAAAAAGCGACACTTTTTACTGCTTCTCTTCTGTCCATATACTTTGGTTATTTGTTTTGTGCCATTAAATTAGGTAAAATATATCCACTTAAAGAAGCTATGGCATAATTTATAACGTGTATATGCTACACATTAAAAAAAGTGCCTTTAAATGCTTAACTAAATGGTTTTAGTAAATGTAAAAATTAGCTTACAAAATCGAAACTAATTTCAAAAAATTATCATTTTATGTATTATAAGGTTTGTTCCATTTTTTTACCTTTGCAAATATCCTTAATGTATGAGCGAAAAAATATTAGTGCTAGGTTCTAACGGACAAATAGGTACAGAGTTGGTTACTGCATTGCGTAAAGCATATGGTAATGATAATGTAGTGGCTTGCGATATCCGTAGGCCAGATTACGAAACCAAAAATGCAGGTCCGTTTGAATTTGTTAACGTTTTAGATAAGGAAATTTTAAAGGATATCTTTACCAAATACAAACCAGGCCAAGTTTATTTATTAGCGGCATTGTTATCTGCAACTGGCGAACAAAATCCTAAGCTAGCTTGGGATTTGAACATGAATGGTTTATTGAATGTGCTAGATTTAGCGCTTATATTTAAAACAGCTAAAGTTTACTGGCCAAGTTCAATTGCGGTTTTCGGACCGAACTCACCAAAGGATAATACACCACAATTTTGTACCATGGATCCAAATACCGTTTACGGAATTAGTAAATTGGCTGGCGAACGTTGGTGCGAATATTATTACCAGAAATATAATTTAGATGTGAGGAGCATCCGTTATCCAGGATTAATTAGTTGGAAAGCTGCTCCAGGTGGTGGAACAACTGATTATGCCATCCATATTTTTCATGAAGCTTTGAAAAAAGGAAGTTATGCCTCATTTTTATCTGCTACTACAGAATTACCGATGATGTATATGGATGATGCCATTAGAGGTACAATAGAATTAATGGATGCACCTGCAGACCATATTTCTATAAGATCGAGCTACAATTTTGGAGGTGTTAGTTTTACACCAGAAGTATTAGCTGCAGAAATTCGCAAACATATTCCTGATTTTAAATTAACTTACGCCGAAAATGACCCTCGTCAGGATATTGCCGATAGTTGGCCGCAATCTATTGATGATGGTTTTGCAAGAAAAGATTGGGGATGGAAGCCAGAATTTGATTTGGCTAAAATGACCGAAGATATGTTATTGAATTTAAAGAAATAATAAAAGGTACAGGGCTGTAAGGTTGAAGGCTTTAAGGGCTAGAGGACTATAGCTGAAACACCAAAGAGGAAATAAATTATAAAAATATAAAAGTAAACGGCTGGAGAGGTAGAAGACTTAATGTCTCATATCTCACATCTCAATACTCAATACTAAAAAAATGGGAAGAGCATTCGAATTTAGAAAAGAAAGAAAATTTAAACGTTGGGCTAAAATGGCCGTTCAGTTTACACGTATCGGTAAAGATATTGTAATGGCGGTTAAAGAATCTGGACCTCATCCAGAAACCAACTCTCGTTTACGTACAGCTATGCAAAATGCCAAAGCTGTAAATATGCCAAAAGATAGGGTAGAAGCTGCAATTAAGCGTGCTTCAGATAAATCTATGGCTAACTACGAAGAAATTGTGTACGAAGGTTATGCGCCACATGGTGTAGCAGTTTTAATTGAAACGGCTACAGATAATACCAATCGTACGGTAGCCAACATACGTAGTTATTTTAACAAAACTGATGGTTCATTAGGTAAAACTGGATCTTTAGATTTTGTTTTTAACCGTAAATCAATTTTTAGGTTTGTACCTGCAGAAGATTTAGATTTAGAAGAATTGGAGTTTGAATTGATTGACGCCGGTTTAGAAGAGTTATATGTTGAGGCTGATGAAGAAGGAAATGATATTGCCGTAGCGCAAGGTACTTTCGAAAATTTTGGTCCGTTGCAGAAAGCTTTAGAAGAAAAAGGAATTGAGTTAAAAAGCTCCAAATTAGAACGTATTGCTTTATCGCATCACGAAGTTACCGAAGAGCAAGCTTTGGATGTTTTGAAATTAATTGATAAACTGGAAGAGGATGATGATGTTCAGGCGGTTTATCATAACATGGCTGAGTAAAGATTTATCATTCAGACGTGTGCCGATCTCACATCGGTAGCGAAGCGAGAATCTATAAAAGATAAAAAGGCTTGGAGATAAATTCTTCAAGCTTTTTTGATTCTTGATATTTTTTGAAGCGCAATACCTGTGCTCATTAATACAGATAGTCCCGCCATCATTTCAAGTCCTCGCTGCGTTGCACTTCGCTGTGGGCTTTCCATATTGTCGGGGCTAGTTTACTTAGGTTTGCCTTACAATTCTAAACCTGACAGGAGCGAGCATGAAGCCGATTTTCATCGGCGAGTAAAGCGGATGGCAGGACTTTCGGAACCGATGAAATGCCAGACATTCCTTTTCAAAAAAAGAAGGGAAATTGCTTTGGCGACTAAAAGTCTTTTCGTAATCACATGTTAAACGTTATTGCAAGCCACGAAGTAACCTAAAAGCGAAAGTTATTTTTTTGAGTTTTTAAATTACTTTTTATGACTAAACAACCAAGGCATTAACTCTGGTTCGGCAAAAGTTGCATCCCAACTGTTGTGGTTTGCTTTTGGATAAATGGTAAATTTTGGTGGGTTGCCCAATCTTTTTAACTCTCTAAAAACCTGATAAGACAATTGTGGATTAACCACATCATCTAGTCCTCCATGAAAAATCCATAATGGCACATTTTTATATTTTTTTGCATTTTCAGGATTATCGCCACCACAAATGGCAAATGCTGCAGCAAAAGTTTTGGTTTTTCTTCTCAAAATCTCAAAAGTTCCCATGCCGCCCATAGACAAGCCGCCCACATAAATTCTACTCTGATCTGCAAATGGCTTGTTAACGTAAGCATCGGTAAGTTTCAATAAAAGCGCCATTGATTTTGTTGGCTCTCCGCCTTTAATGAACGTGAAAAAACGTTTATCGCTTACGGTTTGGATATCTACATTAGACCAATAACTATTCTCTGCACATTGTGGAAATATCACAATTGCAGGGTATGCCTTTCTAAAATTGTCTGCTAGGAATAACTTGCCTCCATTAGCTAATTGTTTTTGATTGTCGTTGCCACTTTCTCCACGTCCATGCAAAAAGAAAACAATCGGGTACTTTTTTGTTTCATCAAAGTTTTCTGGATATAGAATTCTGTATTTGATGGTATCAGTACCGACAATAAAATTCTCTTTTTTATACAAAGAGAAATCCTGCGCAAAAGCTGATGATGCAATTAAAAAAAACGTAAAAATTAATGCTATTCTTTTCATTATGGCTATATAAGCCCCTTTAGGGGTTTGGGGTTTATTTTACTAGTTTAAAACTGGTTTCTTTAACATCTCTAGAATTTGCTCCGATAAACAACTTAAAATCTCCAGGCTCGGCAACAAACTTTAAGTTAGAATTGTAGAACTTAAGGTCTTCTTCAGTAATGGTAAAGCTGACATCTTTAGATTCGCCCGCTTTTAAACTGATTTTTTGGAAACCTTTTAATTCTTTTACTGGTCTGGTTATACTACCAACCAAATCTCTTGTGTAAAGTTGTACCACTTCTTTACCGTCAAATTTACCATTGTTGGTTAGTTTAACAGTAGCTGTAATTGATTTTCCGCTCGATAGCGTATTTGAGCTTAACTTAATATCGCTAAAGGTAAAATTGGTATAACTTAAACCATATCCGAACGGGTAAAGTGGGTCATTAGTTACATCTAGATAATTAGAGCGGAATTTTGTGAATTTTCCAGCTTCTGGTCTGCCTGTATTTTTGTGAGCATAATAAAGTGGAATTTGTCCGATGTTTTGAGGGAAAGTTGCAGTTAATTTACCTGAAGGATTTACATCTCCAAATAAAACATCAGCTATAGCATTTCCTGCTTCGCTACCTGGAAACCATACATTTAATATAGCTGGTAAATTTTCATCCTCCCATTTTAATGCTAGCGGGCGACCTGTAAATAAAACCAATACTACAGGTTTACCTGTTTTTGCTAATTCTTTTAATAAGTTCTTTTGCGTTTGCGGAATTTCGATATGAGTTACACTGCTACTTTCGCCGCTAAATTCTGAGCCTTCGCCCATTACGGCTACAATTACATCAGATTTTTTTGCAACTTCTAGTGCTTCTTTAATGAGCTCTTCTTCAGTTCTAGGATCGCGTTTATAAGTTTTGTTATGAACATTTACATACCGATGTTCCATAACAGAATCTGCCAAGAAATTAGAACCACGTGCTGTGATGATTTTAGCATTGTTACCGAGCACATTTTTTAAACCTTGTAATACGGTTACAGATTTATCAGCATTATCTGGCATGGCAGCCACACTCCAAGTACCGTACATATTTGCAGTATTATCTGCCAAAGGACCAATTAAACCAATAGTTCCCGATTTTTTTAAGGGTAAAGTGTTATTGCTGTTTTTTAATAATACAAAACTCTCTGCTGCAATTTCTCTTGCCACCTGGCGATTTTCTGGAGTGAAGATTTCTTTTGCTGCTCTAGTTGGATCACAAAATTTATAAGGATCAGTAAATAGTCCTAGTTTATATTTTGCTTCTAAAATTAACCTGCAAGCACTGTTAATTTGTTCGATGGTAACTTTTTTCTCTGCTAGTGATTTTTTCAAAGTGGTTAAGAAACCATCGCCAACCATATCCATATCTATACCAGCATTTAATGCCAAAGCAGAAACGGTTTGTAAATCACCCATGCCATGCTCTATCATTTCTGGAATACCAGTATAATCTGTAACCACAAAACCTTTAAATCCCCATTCTTTGCGTAAAACATCGGTCATTAACCATTTACTCGCAGTTGCTGGTATGCCTTCAACTTCGTTAAACGATGCCATTATACTAGCTGAACCTGCATCTATGGCTGCTTTATAAGGAGGTAAATATTCATTATACATTCTCACACGGCTCATATCTACTGTATTGTAATCTCTTCCTGCTTCGCCAGCACCATAAAGTGCATAGTGTTTAACACAAGCCAAAATTTCATTATTTGCCTGTAATTTACCTTGATAACCAGTTACCATTGCTTTAGCAATTTGAGAACCTAAGTAAGGATCTTCTCCGCTACCTTCAGAAATACGGCCCCAACGTGGGTCTCTAGAAATATCTACCATAGGCGAGAAAGTCCAGTTAATGCCACTTGCACTAGCTTCGATAGCACCTATTCTTGCTGATTTTTTGATGGCAGCCATATCCCAAGTTGCGCTAATACCCAACGGTATTGGAAAAACTGTGTGATAGCCATGAATAACATCCATGCCAAAAAGCAAAGGAATTTTCATTCTGCTATTTTCTACAGCGATTTGCTGTACAGCTTTAATTTTATCTACACCTTTAATGTTAAACAAACCACCTACCTGACCTGCTTTAATTTTTTTGCTGATATCAGAACTATTGGCTTGACCAGTAGTAATATCACCAGAACTTGGTAAATTAAGTTGTCCAATTTTTTCATCAACAGTCATTTTAGACATTAATGTGCTAATGAAAGTATTCATTTTCTGCTGTGCAGGATCAATTGTTTTTTTCTGCTGTGCAAAAACTGAACTGAATAAAAGGGCGGCAAATAAAAATAAGGGACTAAATTTTCTCATTTGTAGTGTATATTATTTTTTGTAGGTAAAACCTAATTTTGTTAATCCTTGTTGTATTTCTGGGGCACTCATAAAAAGGTTCCATATTAATCCTGTTCTGCCATTTTCTATCATAACCACAATTGGACCTTGGTCTATACCAATATAACGTTTTGGAAACCAATTAGCTGTTTCGCTGTAAGCATCATAAAAACCAAATTCCCCCCAAACTTTATCGCCTAGGTTTTCGTAGAGATTTCTAATTACCTGCATGCTTTCTTTGGGTGCATAAGGGTAAGATGAAAGTGCAGCCGTTGGGCTAATTACGCCAAAATCTTCATCAGGCATATGTGCAGCATATCCTTTAACAGAGTAACTTGCAGTTAAGCCCCAAGAATTTTTTCCATAACCTTTAAAACCTTTCGGATTGGCGATTGCGTAATCGTAGTTAATTAAGGTATGGCTTTTATTCTCTTCCCAATAATCTGCATATTTATCTTTTAAGCCTTTAGGGTTTAAACCTAAGTAGGAGTAGTGAGCCCAAAAAAGTGGTCCTACACTTTGCCCAACAACATTGTGTTTTAATTTAACAGGATGGCCATACATGGAGAAATTGGTGTTAATTGCGCCATTTTTTGCCCAACCTTGATGATAGACTTCTGCAGGAACTCCATGGGTAGGAGAGCAAGCAGCCATAATGTAAGTAATCAAACATTCGTTATATCCGGTAATTGCAAAGTTCATTTTCCAGCCAGAATTTGGCGACCAATGCCAATACAATACATTTTGATCATTTTGTCTGTAGAAATTCCAATCTATACCTTTCCAAAGTTCATCTGCTTTTTGCGCCAATGCTTTTTCTTCAGCATTTCCATTAGCATAATACTGGCGAACGCAAATTAGTGCTTGCGCAAGAAATGAAGTTTCTACTAAATCTCCAGCATCATCACCTTTACCAAATTCTTTTGCTTTTCCAGAAGGTAATATCCAATGTGGCCAAACGCCATGAAAGCGATCGGCTTTTGCCAAAAAGTCTAGCCCTTTTTTAAGATGTTCGTAACCTTGTTGCTTGGTAATGAACTTACGCTCAATGGCTACAATAGTTCCCATAATCCCAAAACCACTCGCACCTGTAGCAACCACATCTTTATCATTAGAAGGATAAATATTATCACTATGGTAGCGCTCTCTAGAAAGACCAGAAACCGGTTCTGCCCCCTCGTAAAAGTATTTATAGGTTTGTTTTTGAACTAGAGTTAATAATGAATCATCGGTTAGCTGATTATTTTTTTTTATTGCCTCCAAGTTTTTTTGCGCACAAGAAGAAAAAAGCGATATCGTAAATAATAAGGTAACTAATGTTCTGTATAACATAATAAATGGGTTGTGCTTAAAAACTTATAGGATTGAACTGTTTATAAAAAGATATTAACCTACCCTCATTTTTCAATTGGGGGTAGGTTAATGTTTGAATTGATAAATTAATTAGATGTAAGTGTTGCAGCTGTAATGTAATAGAAACCAGAGCCATTGTTATTATTTGCTCCAGAAGTTACAGTTACTGTAATTTTTCCGTTTGCATCTGGTTTAATACTACTTACACTAACTGTATTAGAAGTGTTAGAAGAAGTATTTAAATTTGCTTCACCTTCATTTGTTCCAACTACAGTATATTTAGTCTCGCGGTTATCACTAACACCACCTCTTGCACCAAAGAAAGATAGATTGTAGGTTAATGCCTTATCTAAACCAGATAGCACAAAAACACTTTTTGCAACAATTATATTGTTGAATAAACCTTTAGAATTTCCGAAGAAAGATTTTCTTGAAACTAGCTCTGGCATATTAAATGGAGTGTTTGTTACTGCTGGTCCATCACCATTAATGGCATTAAATCTTTCTGTAATAGTTAGAGATAAACCAATATATTCTTTTCCCTGACTATCTTTTAAATTCACTTTTGTTCCGGCTGTAACAGTTGATACCCTATTCCAAGATGGTTGAACTGCATTGTCTCCAAAATTAATTAAAACTGGAGCTAATAACGGGCCACTTTCACCTTGGAAATTAAGCATTGGAGTAACTTCGAAAGGTTTTAAAACAGCTAAGTGAGCTGCGTTTTGCGCAACAAGGGCTTCGAAATTTAAAATACCAGCTGGTTTAAATTGCATACCTACTGCCGATTGACCGAAAAGCGTTTCAAACCATGTTAAAGCAGCAGTATATCTTCCAAGAGGTATATTTAAATGGTATCCATCTCTTGTAAAACCATCTTCAATAGCACTCGTTCTACCATTTTGAATTGCTGTGCCTGCTGGTACAATAATGTTTATAGGAACGATGTCTTTTACCTTTTGTGATACATTTACGATAGCATTATACATTGTCATTTGATTTTTGCCATAATTAGCAAAACCTTCGTGATCTGATAATTGAGCATAAGCCCAAGTTTGATGATAAACGTATTTTACATTTGGGTTAGTTGCTTTAGATTTTACATAGTTAAATACTGCTGGTAATGATGCTTGAACAGTTTCTAATTGACCAGAGTTTTGGCTAACTTGTTGAAAGCTTATGTAATCCCATTGCTCATCTTGAATGGCTTGATCTAAAGAAACTTTTGTAATGTTTTTCTTAACTCCATCTTCAGTAATTTTTCGGTATTCATAAGCTGGGGTTCCACGCTCTAAATTAGTTTTGTGGTTAGCTAGAGATGCTCCTCCAATATACATATTACCGATAATAATTTTAATCCCTTTTTCTTTTGCAAGTTCATATAAATTACTCTCTATAGCGTCCTCAGAAAAACTATTTCCAATGGCTAAAATTTTAATTACCCCAGGGTTTGGCTTGCGACTATATTCTGCTGCGTTTGCATCTGGAAGCCCATTTGGATTACCATCTTTTGAGCAAGAATTAAATAAGGTAATGGTACAAAGTGCAAAAAGAATGGCACTTTGTTTGGTAAATATTTTGATCCAATTTTTCATTTTGATGTTTTTATATTTAATAGCCTGGGTTCTGTATTAAAACGCCTTTACTTAAATCGATTTGTTGTTGTGGAATAGGTAAAAGTCTATCGCGAGCTGGATTGTAATTATTTTTTCCTGCAGCTTGCATTGCTTCAACATCAATACCCCAACGAACAATGTCGAAGAAACGCTCATGCTCCATGGCCAATTCAACCCTTCTTTCTTGACGTATAGCATTACGTAAAGCAGATTGATCAGTTATATCTAAATCTGGCAATGAACCAGCTGGAGCAGTTGTAGGTAAATCTCTTCTTGCCCTAGCTCTAATGCTATTTACAGCTGCCAAAGCATTGCTGATATTCGTTGAGCCACCTAATTCATTAGCTGCTTCTGCATACATTAAAACCACATCAGCGTAACGAAGAATTCTTACGTTCATCCACCAACCGCTTCTGCTATTGTATTGAGCGATAAAAGATGGATTTGCCAATACCTTTCCATTATATTTTGTATTTGGCACTTCGGTTGGATAAAATGGAGCCGCCTGTCCGTAGATAGTTGTGCGTGGTGCTCCGGCTTGACTTGAATATAGAATAGTTCTGGTTCTACGAGGGTCATTTGGCTCGTACGCGGCTTCTAAAGTAGCACTTGGCATATTCCATCCCCAACCTCTATTCCACTCATTGGTATTTCCCCTTGTTCCTTGGATACTTGCATATTGGATACCATTAGCTGTTGGTACTGTAGCACTTGCCGTACCTTGAATTTCGAAAATTGACTCTTTGCTATTTTCGCCAGACTCACCAAAAATTGTAGTATAATTTACAGATAAATCATATTGACCAGAATTCATTACTGCACTCGCTGCTGCCATAGCCATGCCCCATTTTTTTTGATATAAATATACTTTAGCTAATATACCGTTGGCAGCACCTTTAGATGATCGTCCTGCAAATTTTTTGTCCCAATTAATTGGCAAATTAGCTGCAGCAAATTGTAAGTCACTCTCTATAAATGCGTAAATCTCTTCCACGCTACTTTGAGGTACGTTTGCTGTAACTGCTAAAACTTTATCAATTTTAGGGATCTTGCCATAACACCTAACTAAAACAAAGTAGGAGTATGCCCTTAAAAATCTAGCTTCAGCCTCTGCTTGTAATTTAGCTTCTGGTGAAGCTACAATCTCAGTATTATTTTGTACCTGATCGATAATCGTATTACACCTATTAATCATGGTAAAGTATTCTGTATATAATGAATTTACCCTTCCGTTAGTTAAGGCTGGAAAATCATCCATACCAATAACATCTGCACCACCATCTGTTGGTGTACTTCCTTTATCAGCATCATCACTTCTAATACTAGTTGCTACCATAAAACCATCTGATACATAATTGTATGCTCTTAATGCATTATAAGCAGAGAACAAGTAAGTGTCGTAAGGTGTTCCTCCTTGAGGATAAGGGTAATTATCAGCTGTATAAGTTCCTTGTCTTTGTGTATCTAAGAACTTTTTACATCCAGAGTTGATAGAAATAAAACTAATAGCACCAATTGCTAAGCAGATATTTCTTTTATTAAATATTTTCATTTTATGTAAATTAAATGTTCTAAAATTAAAAAGTAACGTTTAAACCAAAAGTGTATACAGCTGGTACAGGATAGATGCCATTATCTGCCCCACCACCTAGGATACTTCCAATTTGCGCCTCAGGAGTATATCCTGTTACTTTGCTCCAAGTTTGGATGTTTTGTCCACTTAGAAATAATCTTAATTTTTGGATGCCAGCTTTTGCTAAAGTATTAGCTCCAAAAGTATATCCGAATTGCACTGTGCGCAATCTAAAGTAATCTCCAGGCTCTAAATAATGAGTGCTGAAAAGATAATTATTGCCACGAGTATTATCCAAAATCGGTTCAACATTAGTACTACCTGCAGTTGTCCAGGCATTAAGTCTGTTGCTCTCATAGTTTAAAGGAGCAAAGTTTGATGTTCTACGTTGTGTATAAATTTCATTTCCTGCAACACCCTGTCCTTCAATTAAAGCATCAAAGCCTTTGTAACCTAATGATAAGCTAACACCGAAACTATATGGAGGAAATGGAGTGCCCAAATAAGTTCTGTCTAGTGGCGTGATTACGCCATCGCCATTTAAATCAGCATAAGCAATATCTCCAACCAATGAGTTGGTTAATTTTGGCATTCTTTCTAAATCAGCCAAAGACTGATATATACCAACTTGTTTGTAACCAAAAAAGTAACCAATTGATTGACCACTGTTAGTTAAGTTTACACCACTATTGCCAGTAATCTGAAAATCGATATTGTTACCAATAGATTTAACCCTGTTTTTATTGTAACTGAAATTACCAGAAAGATTAAAGGTAAGATCCTTGCCAATTTTATCTGTCCAGCCCATAGTTACCTCAATACCTCTATTATTAACTTCACCTAGGTTGGTAAAGAAAGGACGTTGACCTGCGATTAGAGGGAAACTGGTTAAAAGACCATCGGTTTTTTTATCATATAAATTAATTTCTGCATTATACTTATTATTAAATGCACGTAAATCGAATCCTAAGTCAATACCTTGGATAATTTCGAAACGTAGATTTGGATCTGGATAATATGCTTGGTCTACAGCGGTGAATACATTATCACCAAAAATAGCAGTTTGACCAGTTGTTAAGCCCAATTGGTAAAGATTTGGCTGCACTCCATTCGAATTACCTAATCTACCAAATGAAGCACGTATTTTTAAGTAATCTAGACCTTTAATACTTTCTTTAAAGAAGTCTTCTTCACTGGCAACCCATCCTAAACCAACACTACCAAAAGTTCCCCATCTGTTTGCTGGTGAGAATCTTGAGCTACCATCTCTACGAATGGTACCATTAAATAGATATTTGTCTTTGTAGGCATAACTTAATCTTGCAAAGGCACCAGCATTCGTTTCTTCATTACCTCCGCCACCATTGCTCATGATGTTATTGGCATTGATTAAACCAATGTACCATAAATCTGGATCGCCTGGTACAATTAATGTACTGTCTGTACGAGATGCGCTAACGTTAGAGCTGGCAATACGTAACGAAGTAAAACCAATCATTGCTGATAAGCGATGCCCACCTTCTATGGTTTTATCATAGGTAAGTGTATGGTCTTGTTGATACCTATGGTCTTCTGATTGCCCTTGACTAATAGAAGAACGGAATTGGTTATCTTTTACTATGGTAGTTGGACCTCCATTTTCGCCAACGTTAATGAATGAGAATGGTGGAGGACTATAACCTCTGTTATATCCATATCCATAACGTGCATAAAGTGTTGATTTCAAAGTGAAATCTTTAAGGATCTTTAGTTCTGCAAAAATGCTTCCGTTAAAGCTCAATGCTTTATTGATAGACGAGTTTTTATTCCTTTCCATTGCTGCCACCACGTTACCCACTTGGGCTCTTTGTAAAACAGGCATTGCATAGTAGGTAAAATCATCTGTTTTAACAGGAACAATAGGGGCTGCCCATATTGCATTATTTAAACTAGCTCCCGAACCTTGAGAGATAGCGTGAAATCCAGTTAAATCAGCACCAACTTTAAATTTATCAGTTATTCTGATTTCTTCGCTAAGCCTTAAAACAAATTTTTGATATTCGTTGTAACGCATAACACCTTCTTGGTTATTGTATCCAAGGTTAATTAATGTTGTGGTTTTTTCTCCTGTATTAGAAAAAGTTAAACTATTACTGTTAATAGCAGCTGTTTGAAATATCTGATCTTGCCAATCTGTATTACCTGTATAATTACTAAAATCGTAAGGGGCTGCACCTATATTGTTTAACTGTGCAGAATATAACTTTTTAAAGCCTTCGGCATCAGTAACTGCAATTTTATTGAGTACTTTTTGAAGACCAATATTGCTGGTAAAATTAACACGAGTTTGTCCTTTAGCAGCTCTTTTAGTAGTTATTGCAATAACACCATTGGCACCTCTTAAACCATAAATAGCAGAAGATGAAGCATCTCTTAATAAATCAATAGATTCTATATCTGCAGGATTTAAATAGTCGATATTATCTTGAATAAAACCATCAACTACATAAAGTGGTGTAGCATTATTTGTACTGGCAATACCTCGGATACGAATTACAGGTTGCGAACCCGCACCACCAGAGTTAACTACTGTTAAACCCGCTACTTTTCCTTGTAGGGAAGCTAAGGGATTGACAGCTGGCATTTTGGCAATGTCTTCACCACTTACGCTAGAAATTGCACCTGTAACATCTTTCCTTTTCTGCGTACCATAACCCACCACCACTACTTGTTCTAGGTTTCTGGTATCAGATTTTAAGGTTACATCAATTTTTGTTCTGTTGTTAATTGCAATCTCTTGGGTAGTATATCCAAGAAATGTATATACTAAAGTCGCGTCGGCTGCGGCACCGATAGTATAGTTGCCACTAATGTCTGTTTCAACTGCACGATTTGTTCCTTTTACAGTTACGGTTACAAAAGGCATGGCTAAATTACCATCGTCTTTTACATTACCCGAAACAGTTATGTTTTGGGCATTTGCAACATTTAATAAAAGCAAACAAAGTAGAGTTAGTACAGAAAATTTTGTAAAGATTTTTTTCATACTGCTGATTATATTTGATTATTTGATTACTCTAATTTTCAGCTTTTGTTTGGGATGTGCAAGTATGTGTACCTATACATTAATACATCAGGGCGAGAAACCGTACCTTCTCATACTAGTAGATAAATACGATTTTTGGTATAAAAACAGTGATTTTAGCTTTGTAACAACAAAATTTGTAGTACTACAAATCAAATTTCCTGGTATCGGCTTGTAGTGTATAAAAATAAGTTATGAGAGGTAATGATGTAGTGTTAAAGCTCCATTAAAAACTCGGTCAAGTTTTTATCATGCGGAACTTCGAGTTTTTTACGCAAACGATACCGGCGTATTTCTACTCCTCTGAGAGAGATATTTAACAGAGAAGCCATTTCTTTACTGCTCATATTCATGTGCAAATAAGCGCAAAGTTTCAAGTCGTTTGGAACAAGGTCTGGATGGTTAGATTTTAACTTTTTGAAGAAGCTTTCATGCGCCTCATTGAAACTTTTCTCGAATAAATTCCAATCACGCTCATCATTCATACCATCATCAATAACCTTTTGTATTTTGCGTAACTGATCTTCTGAAAGTCGCTTGCCATTCTCATCTTTAAGCTTGGTCATCTCCTCGCTAATTTTCTGTAGCAATTCGTTTTTATAAACTAAACTCATCGCAGAATTTGCCAACTCCCTATTTTTACTTGCCAGCTCGGCCTGTAGCTTTTCGGTTTGTAATTTGATGATTTGTTTCTCTGTAGCTTCTGCTTCCTTCTTTAGAAATTCTTCTTTCTCAGCCTGTAGTTTTAAACTAATTGCTTGTTGGTCTTTACCCAATTTGGCTTCGTAAATTCTCTTGCCAGCAATTAGTGCTATTACGCCAACCACTGCGTAAAATACGATTGCCCAATTGTTGCCATACCATGGTGGCAAAATTACAAACTCGAAGCTGGTAATTTGGCTAGTGGCCTCTTCATTTACTTTGGCCCTAACTTTAAAAACATAGGTGCCTCTACTTAGGTTAGTAAAATCTTTTTGACTGGCAGGTGTCCAATCAGACCATTGCTTAGAATATCCCTCTAAAAAATATTGAAACTTTACTTTCGACTGCCTATAATAAGGTAATGCAAAAGAAATACGTATATTGTTTCTTCCGAAAGGTATTTCAATAGTTTCGTCGTTATTGGCATCCTCTGTTAGCACACTGTACTTATCGGTAATGTCTTCAATTTTCCTGATGAGTACAAAAGGAAGTTTTAGGATACTACGCTCATTTTCGATATTAGTGGCATTATAAATCACAAAACCATCGTCTACACTGATTAGGTAAATTTTGTCGCTAATTTGGCTAATGTTTTCGTAGTACTGCACCATTCTTCCATCTAGGATACTAAACCTATTAGAATCTATGGCTATTTTACCTGGTTCTTTAAGATTTACCAAGCTCATTTTTCCGTGGTTAATAAACCAATACTTCTTTAAACCAGCATTGATGATTTTATTAGACGACTTGAAACTTCCTAAGCTTTTATTTAAGGATTCATACTTGGTAAACTTGTTGCTAATCTCATCATAAGCCAAAAAGCCAGAATCTGATGCGAACACAATTTTGTTCTCCAAATTGAAAATGTTGATATTGAAATTGCCTTTCAAGCCATTTTTTTCATCAAAGTATTTAATGTTTGTGGCTTTTTTTAAATCGGTACTTAATGTTAATTTATACAAACCTTTGTAGGCATGGCTTACCCAAATATCTCCTTTATTATCTTGCTCTACATAACGCGAAGGCTCTCCAAAATCGGCTACTTTATGGCTAAATTTCCAATTTCCTGCTACATCCTTGATAAAAATTACAAGTCCAGTATAAGTTCCCTGTATTAAATAATTGGGATTAGAGTTTAGTTTCTTTATGGTCCAACCACCGCTAACATTGGATAGTTTCTCCATTCTATCTTCAACAATCTTAAAGGTGCCATCATTATGGCCGCAAATTAACTGCCCATCTATTTCACTTAAGTCCCAAACTTGCCCTTGTGAGTTGGCAATAAACTTAAAATCAAAAGAATTGATCAGATTTCCATTCTCTGGATTCCATGGACTAACAAATAAACCTTGGTTAGTGCCTAAATAGATTTTGTTTTTTACGATTAAGCTAGAATAGACCGTGCCAAATTGCCCTGCTTTATCAAAATAAAAGTACAGTGGCGAATTAAGTTCTATCCTATCTATTCCATTATCTAAACCCGCCCAAAGGTTTTGTTCATCATCAGCATACAAACTTAAAATGGTATTATTTTGTAACCCGCTAGATTTGTTAATGCGCTGTACAATTTTTCCATTCTCATCAATAATAATCAAACCATTTAAAATAGTGCCATAAGCATAATACTTGCCCAATATTTTAACTCCATTGTTAAGTTGGAAGGTTTTGAGAAAGCTATTTGCAGCACTTGCAAAGGGAACGAAATTTACACCATCATAAATAAAGAGCCCATTTTTCCCTGTACCAATAATAAAGTTGTTGCCTTTATAAGGAAGAATGGATAAAACTCCTGTATTGCCTAAAATCTCACTTCCTGCTATTGGTAATAGGCTGTTGCCCTTAAGCTCAAATAATCCTTTGCCTATTGCCTCAGCAAAAACCTTATTGCCAACCCTATGCAGAAATAAAAAAGGATTTGGAGCTTTTACTACAGCTACTTTTTTATTCTCGTATATAAAAATAGTAGAGAAAGATTGGAATATAACTTTCTTTCCGATTACATGAATTTTCCAAATCTCATCTGTTAATTTATGTTCTTTAGGAATTAATTTTACCAGAGAAGTGTAAGTAAGTTTTTTGTTTTGGTAAGACCAATATCCAAATTCTCCGAAACTACCAGTATAGATTGAACCATCGTTGCCAGTTGCTACAGAGCGTACAATTTGGCGGTTGGGCATTTTGTATTGTTGCCAATATTTTCCATCGTAGGTTAACAGGCCCTCAGCATTGCCAAAATACATTATTCCGTTTTTATCTTTGGCTATAGACCAATTTTGGTTGCCAGATAGGTAAACAGATTTTGGATAATTTTGGACATAGGGAACACCAATACTCTGAATATCGTTAGCGTATAGCTGCAATGAGCTAAGCCAGAAAGCGATAATAACGATAAAATATTTGGCGAAATTATTTTTCATTTATGGCAGTGAAATGCAATTGATGCAAAATAATATTAATAACTAAGAATATGTAAATTTTGATTATAAATAGTTGAAGAGCAAACTCTGTGCTTTTTGGTTGGACAGTCCCGCCATCGCTACAAGTCCTCATTTCGCTGTGCTACATTCCGGGCTTTTTCGCTTTGTCGGGTCTAAATTATTTAGGTTTACCTTACTATTTTAAACCTGACAGCAGCGAGCACGAAGCCGTTTTTTAATCGGCGAGTAAAGCAAATGGCAGGACTTTCAGAAACGATGAAATGCCGAACCTTGCTTTACAAAAATAATTATGCTTTTACAGGCTGTGGAACTTTTACGTAATAACCTGTGCCATCATAAGGTCTTTTTCTCGGATGGGTAGTACAAGCTTCAGAACAACATCCTTGTAAGGTATCTCCACATTCATCGCATTGCGTAATGTGCTCATTACATTCTGGATTAGCGCAGTTGATCATTTTTGGTGTTGTTGTGCCGCAATTATAACAAACAGAAACAATGGTTGGGTTTACCGAGTTTACATCAACCGCAATGCGATTATCGAAAACATAACATTTTCCTTCAAAATCTTTACCGCCTGCTTCTTTGCCATATTTAATAATGCCACCATGTAATTGATAAACATCTGTAAAACCGTGGTGTAAAAGCAAAGCCGATGCTTTTTCGCATTTAATACCGCCAGTACAGTAGGTCATTATTTTTTTATCCTTGTATTTAGCCAGAGCATCAATCTGATCGGGGAAATCACGGAAATTTTCTATATCAAGCGTTACTGCATTTTTAAACTTACCCAGGTTGTGCTCATAATTTGAGCGTACATCCAATACCACCACATCATCCCGATCTAACATTTCGCTAAATTCTGTAGGTTCTAGATATTTCCCTGTTTTTTCGTTTGGATTGATAATGCTGGTATCGCGTAGGCCTGAGTGAACAATTTCGGCTTTGTAACGGCAGTGCATTTTAATAAAAGACGGTTCCTCAACTTCATCAATTTTAAAATCAGTTTTAGCGAAACGTTCGTCTGCTTTTACATGTTTCATATAGGCGTCGCAAGCTTCTTTTGTGCCCGAAACTGTTCCGTTTAAACCTTCTTGGGCAACAATAATGCGGCCAACTAAGCCTAAAGATTTACAAAAATTTAAATGATCTGCAGCAAATTGTTCTGCATCAGCTATTGGAGAATAGCAGTAATAAAGTAGGGTATTGTATTTCATAATTCATTGATACCGCTGCAAACGGCGTTTAATGCATGCAAAGATAACAATTTGATATGAATACTAGAATACATTAATACTATAGGTTATTCTAAACCCTTGGTCTACTTTTTTACTGCCATCATAAGCATAACCGTAACTTACGCCAAAGCCAAATCTTTCTACCCCAAAATATAATTCTTTATAGTTCTTTTTATCGGGTTGGGTAAGGTAATTTATACCTACAATTTCTTCTAATTTAAGTTTGCGCAATAAAGGAATTTTATTGATCAAAAAGCCAGCAAAGTTATGTTCGAAATGTGCTTCTGCATATTGCCTATCGGTAGCGTACTGGTAAAAATCTAAATATCTAAACTTTCTCAAGTTCGGAGGAAATAGGGTAGAATTATTTCCTCTAAAATGTTTACTGTCTGGGTAATATACAACATTGTTGTTCAAGAATTTACCAGCACCAACAGCAAAGCTAGAATAACCTAATAAACCAGCGCTTATGGTTTGTTGATAAATCTCAAAGCTTAGCAAGTCGTAATCAACATCACTATTTAAAATGCCACTTATACCTTTTCTATAACTTAGGTTAAAGCGTGGATATTTTGATTCTTCGTACCTTTTTGCATAAGGTGTAGTTGTATATTTCTGACCGATGGTGTAAGTTAAACCTGCAGATATACTTAGTGCGTTATGCGTTGGAAACAGGGGAGTTTCTAAAGTTGGGGTAAAGGGATTGTTAGAAGTATATTCATCATCAGGTCTATCTTTGAAAGTATAAAGGTTGGTGTTTTTTAAGGTAGAATTTCTGGAATAGTCAACACTTACAGTCGCTTGTAAGCCATCTGCAAGTTCTCTAGAACTGGTAATGTTGGCAAACTCTTTTTTATAAAATTTTGATAGATTCGTTTCAAATACTAAACTATTAATGGAGTTAGAGCGTAAACTCATAGATCCATATCTATTTAAATCAGCGATATCTGAACCGAAACTCGCACTTATACTAGCTCTTTTGAGCGGGTTATAGTTGTAAGTGCCTGAAATATTGCCCGTAAACAAATGGTTAGAAAAACCATACCTTACTTGCGGTCTAATACTAAAACTCTTTTGCTCTTCTAATATTTTTCGATAAGTAACACCATATTTTAAGCCAACCCCCTCAACAGTATTAAAAAATACAGAGGTTATTATCGGATCGAAATAGAGATATTTTTTATCGTACCTATTATTAACGGAATATCCAGAAAGGATCAATTTACCTATGCCAAATTTGTTATTCTCTTTTTCTAAAGAATCTAAGTAATGTTTAGATGTTTTGCGTAATGCAATACTATCCTTTCTAATATAATCTTCTTTTTCTTCTTCTGTTAAAGGAATTGGGCGGTTATTCATCCAATACAAGGAATCCTTTTTGTTTACTGCTTTGGTAATTTTTAAAATTTCTGCAGTAAAATAATTTTTAGGGAAGTTAGGGTTGATGTTGTAATTGCTATAAATGCTTACAAAGTAACCCTCAAATTTAAAGCCCATTACATCTCCTTTAAACTGAAACTTCATATTTGAAGGAAGATAGGTTTTCTCTACTTTGTTAAATTCCTGACTGATATTTAAGGTGTCTACAAAGTTGATACCTGCACTTTCTGTTAAATAAACATTGGTACCCATTAAACGCCAGCTCTCATCAGCAATATATACAATACCACCAAAAGCAGGATCATTTTTTCTGCGTGGGATAACTTCAATCTTATTGATGGTAATCCCATTTTCTTCGGTAGAACCTAACAATTTATACTTATAATAGAACATTGCATTATCTGCAATTGGCGATACAAAGCTGCGAGAACTTAATCCACTACCCTCTAAAAGTAAATTTTCATAGAAGTTAATGATCATATCTGATGCTTTATTGTAGCTAAATGCATTGTTGCTACCAGATACCTTTGATGATACCATAATCTCTTTAACCTTGTTTGGGCGCTTAAAGCTAAAAGTTGATTGTGATTCTGATAAGTATAAAATCCCCTTTCTATTGGTGTCTAATTCGAGGGTTTTCTGTACATCAAAGCCGAAAAATTTCTTTGGTGCGCCAACCAGTTTTTGTAATCCTTTAATATAAACATCTGTACTAAATTCATTTACCTCGTTTAAATGTTTCTTTCTGTTTTTTATGGCTTGTCTAATAATCTCATAAGCTGGGTCTTCAGCATTAGATTTAACTTCAACACCTTTTAAAGTATAACTTTCTGCGGCTAAAGTTTGGTTGGCTATAACGTTACCATTAACGGTAATTGTTCTTTCGGCAGATTTATAACCAATAGCTTTATACATTAATATTACACTACCTTTATCAACAGTAATGCTATACATGCCATCAACATTTGCCGAAACTCCCTTATTGGTATTTTTAACATAAACAGAAGCAAAAGGAATAGCTTCTCCACTAGAATCTGTAATTTTACCTGTAATTTGATGCTGCGCTAAAGCAGAACTATAAATTGCTAAACTGAGCGTTAGTAAAAGATAAATATTCTTCATATATAGGATAAAGGTAAAATATAGCCTAGCAATAAACGCAAATAAACTGTTAAAGTTTGTTAAGAGCTAATATATTATATTTGTAGAGCAAATTTTTAATCAATTGGTTGCATCCTTAATAAAATAAATATGTACAAAACATTACAGCCCGTTCTACAGAAAGAACTCGAAGAAATAGAAAACGCAGGATTATTTAAACGTGAAAGAATTATTACTACACCACAAGGTGCAGATATTAAAGTAAGTTCTGGAGCCGAAGTAGTAAATTTTTGCGCAAATAATTATTTGGGTTTATCTTCTCATCCTAAAGTTATTGCAGCTGCTAAACAAGCTATAGACGATTATGGCTATGGCATGTCTTCAGTACGTTTTATTTGTGGTACACAAAATATACACAAAGAGCTCGAAGCTAAAATTTCAGAATTTTTAGGCACAGAAGATACGATATTATATGCTGCGGCTTTTGATGCCAATGGTGGAGTTTTTGAACCACTTTTTAATGCAGAAGATGCAATTATCTCTGATGAATTGAACCATGCTTCGATTATAGATGGTGTAAGATTGTGTAAAGCACAACGTTTCCGTTATAAAAATGCGGATATGGTAGATCTTGAAGCACAGTTAATTGCTGCAGCTGGTTGTCGTCATAAGATTATAGTTACCGATGGAGCTTTTTCTATGGATGGTTCCGTTGCACCATTAGATCAAATTTGTGATCTAGCAGATAAATACGAGGCATTGGTAATGATTGATGAATCGCATTGTACAGGCTTTATTGGTAAAACTGGTAGAGGTACGCATGAGCATTTTAATGTAATTGATAGAGTTGATATCATTACAGGCACGTTGGGTAAGGCGTTAGGTGGCGCATCTGGCGGATTTACCTCTGGTAAAAAAGAAATTATTGATATGTTACGCCAACGTTCTCGCCCATATTTATTCTCCAATACCCTAGCACCAGCAATTGCAGGTGCATCTGTAGCGGTTTTAGATATGTTAAATAACACTACAGAACTTAGAGATAAATTAGAAAGCAATACCAAATATTTTCGCGAAAAGATGACCGAAGCTGGTTTTGATATTAAGCCAGGGTTTCATCCAATTGTACCCGTAATGTTGTACGATGCTAAAATTGCGCAAAATTTTGCAGCTAGAATGTTAGATGAAGGTATATACGTTATTGGATTTTTCTATCCGGTAGTAGGCCAAGGAAAAGCACGAATTCGTGTGCAGTTATCAGCAGGTCACGAACAGCACCATTTAGATAAAGCCATTGCTGCATTTACCAAAGTTGGTAAAGAATTAGGCGTAATTTAGCTGCTAAAATAGAATTGATTAAGCAATAATTATTAGAATAATGCCCAACTACATTTTAATAATTATTGCTTTTTTATTGCCCTTTTTACTCTTTCTGTTTTTGCCATTATGGCGACATAAAAGAAGCGAGGGCAGCTTTTTTTTACTAATTGTAGCTGTCTTTTTGTGGGCAATAGCTATCCTTTCCATAACCATTTATGGAGTTTTAAATTATATTTTAAATATTCCTTTGCATTATTTAGGCAGTTATGGCTTAGCTGTAATTGCAGCCATTTTTATATTGATTGCGTGGGTATTGATCAAAAAATGGTTTAAAATAAGATAGGGATATTTTTATCTCCTTTTTTTCGTTAGAAGTACTAACTTTAACTGTTCGTGTTAATTAAGCCATCTATTAAATGAAGATTTTTTCCAAAACCATTATACTAATTGCATTTATTACCATCAGCTTTTCTGCCTGTAAAAAAGATACTGTAGAAACTCCAAAAGTTGTAACCGAAGCCAAAACTACATTAAATGTAAAGTATGGTGCAAGTGCATTACAAAATATGGATGTATACTTACCAGCAAATAGAACCTCGAATACTGGTTTGGTTATTTTTGCACATGGTGGAAGTTTTATTGGTGGAGATAAGGACGATTATACCACCCTAGTAAAAGAATTGGTAAGGAATGATTTTGCAGTTGTAAACATTAACTATAGACTAGTAAATGGTTTGGGACTTGATACTTCACCAGTAAGGCATTTACAAAGCGAAATTAAAATTAAAGATCAGGTTAGCGATGTAAGTTTGGCTGTAGACTATGCCATCGCACATGCAAAAGAATGGCAAGTAAGTGAAAGTAAAATTGCTTTGGCTGGGCACAGTGCTGGTGCAACCTTGGCCTTATTATACAGCTATGATGCTAGAAATACAAACAAAGTTAAAGTGGTAGCAAATTTGGCCGGTGCGTTAGATCTAACCTATCCTGACGTACCTGATATTCTTTTACAGTTTTTGCCAGCTAATATATTAGAAGGTGGGTATCGTTATACCGGTTACGAAGTTAAACAAGCAAACCTTGTTTTTTATAAGGAAATTAGTCCGCTTTATGCCAACATTGCTCAAAAAGTACCTACTTTAACCCTTTTCCCAGAAAATAATGCGGTAGGTGATTTGCCAAATCAAGGAAGGGCAACCTTTGATGCCTTTACTACCAGGTTGAATAGTTTAAGCGTACCTCATAAATTTGTACAAATTGCAGGTGCAGACCATGAATTTACTAATAAATTTGATTTGGTACTTAAAGAAGTGGTTACTTATTTTAATGCCAATTTAAAGTAAAAAATCAATCAAATTTGCAAATATTCAAGCATTACCAAATCGGTGTTGTGGTTCATTTTCTTGTAATAAATACGTTTCAAGTTCATTTATAGACTCGGTAGCTGTAAAATATTTCTTTAAAATGCTGTATCTTTGCAGCATGTTACAAGACCAGATCACACAATATACCGCAGAGATCAATGCATTTGACACAACAAGTGCCGATGAGCTGGAACAATTTCGTATTCGGTTTTTAGGAACCAAAGGCATTATCAAAGATATTTTTGATGATTTTAAAGCTGTGTCTCCAGAAGAAAAGAGAACCTTAGGTAAGGTATTAAATGAGTTCAAACAATTAGCAGAAGCTAAATATCAGGCCTTAAACGAACTTATTGCAAATTCAGATCAGCAAACTGAGAAGTCTGCACTGGATATGACATTACCAGGTGAAGGATTTGAAATCGGTGCTCGCCACCCTTTGGCGTTGGTGAGAAGAGAGATTATTGAAATTTTCAACAAACTTGGGTTTAGTGTAGCAGAAGGTCCTGAAATAGAAGACGATTGGCATAATTTCTCGGCTTTAAACTTTCCAGAAGAACATCCGGCAAGAGATATGCAAGATACTTTCTTTATTAAAAAAGGTGGCGAAAAAGGTGATATTGCTTTGCGTACCCATACTTCATCTGTACAAGTTCGTATGATGGAAGCTGGGCAGCCGCCATTTAGAGCTTTAATGCCTGGCCGTGTTTACCGTAATGAAGCTATTTCTGCAAGAGCGCATTGTTTTTTCCATCAGGTAGAAGGTCTGTATGTTGATGAAAATGTGTCATTTGCAGATTTAAAGCAAACACTATTCTATTTTGTGCAAGAATTATATGGCGAAGGTACAAAAGTACGCTTCCGTCCATCTTATTTTCCTTTTACAGAACCATCTGCAGAGATGGATATTTCTTGTACCATTTGTAAAGGAGAAGGTTGCCAAATGTGTAAACATAGTGGTTGGGTAGAAATTTTAGGCTGCGGTATGGTAGATCCTAATGTTTTGGAAAATTGTGGTATCGATAGTAATAAATACAGCGGTTTTGCTTTCGGTATGGGAATTGAAAGAATAGCCAATTTAAAATATGTAATTAAAGATTTACGTCTCTTCTCAGAAAATGATGTGCGTTTCTTAAAACAATATCAATCAGCAATTATATAATGAGGAATATCATTGGTGTTCTGTTTTTGCTAATTCTAGGTACATCTTGTGCTAAGGAGAGCAACTTAGTGCCAAATGTTGCCGTAAATTTCAATTCGCCATTAACAGACCCAAGATTAAGTAGATTGAGCACTGCAGGTGGTGCAGTAAGCTTAACTGGTTATGGCGTTGCGGGTATCATTATTTACCGCAGGGCGGACAATGCTTACATGGCTTACGATCGTTGTAGTACAGTTAATCCTGAACAAAGAAATGCCATTACTATCGACGATCCTAATTTAACAGCAACAGATCCAGTTTCTGGAGCTAAATATTCGCTTTATGATGGTAGCCCGGTAAAGGCGCCCGCAAAAACATCTCTAAGACAATACAATGTAACCATTACTGGTAATGCCAGCAACGGTACAATTCACGTTAGCAATTAATGGAGCCAGAAAAAATAAAAGAAAGTATTATTAGAGCAGCTAAAGAACTGTTCAGAAAATATGGTTACCATAAAACCAGTGTAAACGAGATTGCTAAAAAAGCACGTATTGCAAAAGCAACCATTTATAAATATTTCGATAGCAAGGAACAAGTTTTAGATGCCATTTTAATGGATTACCTGGATGTAAACCTTCATGAAATATTAAGCAATAAAGTGCAATATGCTAATGAAGAAGAGCATTTAAAAGCTTTGGTAATGAAAACTTGCCGTTTATCTTATACGGTTTGTAATGAATTTATTGGTTGGGATTTTGTACGTGAAAATGCGAACTCACAAGAATTTTTAAAGCACCTTTCAGATCAACTGGAGGCTCTTTTATTATCAGCTTACCTAGAGCTAGATCACTTTAAAAAGAATCCAGCTCGCCGTGGCGGATTGGCATTTCTGTTAAAAGCAAGCAAAAGCATCGTATTTTCTTTTGCCTTTACCTCTGTTAGCGATGCCGATGTACGCAAAAATTTCGTAACCTTCCAAAAAGAATTATTACCTTATTTAGTGAAGGCGGCTTTGTAGAATGCTATGTTCATCATCCTGATCTGATGCTATCGGATTTATTTCAGGGTCTGATACAAGGAATGAAAGTTAAGCTCTTCTCGCTTTGTTATAACTAAGCAGTATCTACGGATTTAGAACCCGAAATTACATTCAACCTTTTAGGTAAGTTTTATTAAATTGCTATGTAGGTACAAGCGCCGATTAGGCTAGAGAAAATAGATTTATGAAAGCTTATCCAGATATCGAAAAGCAAGCGCAATTATTTGAGAGGGTAGAAGAGATAATACCTGATAATGAACCAGAGCTTTATGCCTTAATTCAACTGGTGTAAAAGTATTTTTGATGGTTGGTTAGCTTTATATTGGGAAGGTATTTTGGCGATTTTTCTTTTCAAGATCAATCCTTTACATGTTGAAGTTGACGACTATGTATGGATTGTTGTTGGGGATATTCCTCCAGCATATATTGATGTCGAGAGCGGTAAAAATCCAAAGGAAGTTTTAGAAAGTTATATTTTTGTAATGAATGATTGGGTAAGTAATGTTTTGGAAGGGAAAGGTGTGGGAGAAAGTTATCCGATGAATGTACTACCAACTATGGAATACGCTACAATGCTAAAAAATAGGTTAGTTATCTTAAATAGCTTTGTTAATGAAGAGTTTGATTAACAAAACCAAAAATCGTCCTCGTTTATAGCGAGGATGTCCGAACAAAGCGATTTTAGCGCTTATCAATTATTGCAGATCGGTTTAACATACTATGCAACCCCAAATATTTGTACTGTCTCAATTTATCTAAACCCGATATTCGTGAATGCCGTTTTTCACGGCAGTAACATTAGCGGGGCTATCCAAAAAAAAGCTTTAAACTTTGCTTTTCAAATCAATTAGTAATTTAATGAATAATTAACATATACCGTTTTGGTTTTTGGTTCAAATTATGTTATATTTGTACAATTATCAACATATATTGTCATGAGTAAAGAAGTTTTAGAAATATCTGTAATGGTTGATGAACAATTTGACATGAACTTTAACTTGGTTGAAGGCGTTTTTGGATTAATCCTCAAAGTTTTTGGTAAGTAAATTTCTCATTTCATTGTTTACCCTCACCTAACCCTCCTAGATAGGGGATGGCGCAATACGTTTTGAATTTCTAATTCCATTTAAGCTGAATTTTTTGATCTCACAAACCTTCCGCCTTTAACCTCTCTACCTTCTACCTTTTTATTATATTTGCAGCAATGAGTAGAAACAGAAGAAATGCTGAACCAATCCGTATTGCAGGATTAAGCATTATTGATATTGCAGAAGAAGGAAAAGGCGTAGGCAAAGCCGATGAATTGGTGATTTTTGTGGACAAAGCCGTTCCTGGCGATGTGGTTGATATCCGTGTGGTAAAAAAGAAAAAGAATTTTGCCGAAGCGATTATCGAAAACGTACAAACCAAATCTGAATATCGTGTAGATCCTTTCTGCAGTCATTTTGGTACATGTGGTGGTTGTAAATGGCAACACATGGACTACAGCGCACAGCTCAGTTTTAAACAGAAAAATGTTGAGGCAGCTTTACAACGTTTGGCAAAAATTGATACCTCATCAATGGAGCCAATTTTAGGTTCTGCTGTAAATAGATATTACCGTAATAAGTTAGAATATACTTTCTCTAATAAACGTTGGTTAAATGCTACCGATATGGAGTTTGAAGCGGAAGGTAGAGAAATGAATGCTTTGGGTTTTCATGTGCCATTGCGTTTCGATAAAATCTTAGATATTGAGCACTGTTACCTGCAAGCCGAACCAAGTAATAGTTTGCGCTTAAGGGTTCGTGAATATGCCTTAAAAAATGATATTAGTTTTTACGATCTGCGCAATCACGAAGGTGCGTTAAGAAACTTGATCATCAGAACTTCATCAACAGGAGAGGTAATGGTTGCGGTGGTTTTTGCTTATGCGGAGCAAGAGCAGATTGATGGCTTGATGGAACATCTAAAAGTATCATTCCCAGAAATTACTTCTCTACTTTATATCGTTAACCAAAAGAAAAACGATACTATTTTTGATCAAAAAGTGATTACTTATGCTGGTAGAGATCACATTTTTGAGCAAATGCAGGTAGATAATTCTGCTGCTGGATCTGTAAAGTTTAAAATTGGTGCAAAATCTTTCTATCAAACAAATTCTGATCAGGCTTACGAACTGTATAAAATTACCAAAGAATTTGCTGGCTTTAAGGGGGATGAATTGGTGTACGATTTATATACAGGAGCAGGAACCATCGCCAACTTTATTGCAGGTAGTGTAAAGCAGGTTGTTGGTATAGAATACGTGCCAACGGCGATAGAAGATGCTAAATTTAATTCGGCATTAAACGGTATAGCTAATACCATTTTCTACGCTGGAGATATGAAAGATATTTTAACAGCAGATTTTATTGCAACACATGGTAAACCAGATGTGGTGATTACCGATCCGCCTAGGGCTGGTATGCATACAGATGTAGTAGAGCGTTTACTAGAGATGGAAGCTGAAAAGATTGTATATGTGAGCTGTAATGCAGCTACACAAGCAAGAGATTTAGCTTTGTTAAAAGAGAAGTATGATGTGGTAAGGATAAAACCGGTAGATATGTTCCCACATACACAGCATGTAGAAAATGTAGTTTTATTACAATTGAAATAATGAAAAACATAGGTTTTTATTTGATGTTAGTTGTTTTACTTTATGCTTGTACTGGTAATAATCAGGATAAAAAAGATGCTACAACTACAGGTTATATAAAAACCAGATTTACTATTGATTATGCCAAACAACAAGTAGATACATTGTTATTAGATGCTAAAGATACTGCCTTTGTAATCAAAAATAAGTCGATAGCAGATGATATGGGCGACAAGCAGAAGGAATATATCATCAACATTTATTTTAGCAATAAAAAATGGCCAGTTTTGACTTTTAAAAATGCAATTGGTGCAGATTTAGCCTTAGCTGGAGATTTAGATGGAGATACGCAACCAGAATTATTATTGAGGCCAGAGTGGTTTAGCAGTTGTTGGGCAAGTATTAACTTGTTTTCTCTAAAGAACAATAGGTGGAGTTTGGTTAAAAATGGAAGTATGTATTTTTGTTCTGATGAATATCCTTTAAGTAAAAGAGTGGTTAAAACTGATGTAGGTTATGGTTTATTAACCGATAGTTTAACCGATGATAAATTTATTACCCTTAAAAAAGAGATCAAGTTTTAAGATATGGAAGCCGAAGAATTATTAGGAAATTTAAGTCAAGATGGAAATGGCGAGAATAAAGAGAAGAAAAAAAGTCCATTAATTAGTTTAGAGAAAGATCTTACATTATATGCTGATTCGATTAAAGAAGTTGCTGTAGAAATTATGGTTGAGGGAATATCTGCCAATCCTATTTTTATTGCACACCAACACGAGGTTAACATAGGTGAGATGATCTTAAATAAGGAAGAGCTTAAAACAGATTGGACCATCCAAGCTTCTACCTTAGAGGAGTTTATTCAAAAAGGAATTATCCACCCTGATAAAAAAGAGCAGTTTTTAAAAACCTATAAAAAGCCAGAAAACTACATGTGCATTTTTGTAGTAGTACCAGAAGGTGCAAATTTTGTTTACTATCCTTATCCTAAAAGTGCTTAATCTAGCTGCTAATGTAGCTTTCTAATTGAGAAATGGTCTGTTTCTGATCGGCGATGATAAATTTAACTACATCTCCGATTGAAACCATGCCCACCACTTTATCTGCTGTTGCTACAGGTAAATGTCTGATGTGTTTTTCTGTCATCAGTTCCATGCACAATTCAATGCTATCCGTCGGTGTTACGGTTATAGGATTGGTAGTCATGGCTTCGCTAATTGGTGTAGCTATAGATGATTTGCCATGTAAAATTATCTTCCTAGCATAATCTCTTTCAGTAAAGATTCCGATTAGTTCATCATGCTCCATTATTAATAATGCACTGATGTTTTTTTCGGTCATTAATTTGAGTGCATCTAAAACCGAAGCGCTTGGTGTTACACTAAAAATCTGTGTAGGTTTGGTATTTAAAATTTGATGTACTGTTTTCATAAGGCTTTGTTGGTTAGTTACTTAAATATAACTTAAAAAAAAAGTATAACCTAAAAAGTATTTGTTAACAGTTGTTTATTATTGTTAACCAAAACATTGATGGATTAGATGTGGATAATTGTTTTTTGACTGTCTTTCCACTTTTGATATTTTTCTAAATCTATTGCCAGCTGTTTATACACTAAACTCAAAACAAATGCGTCATCTACAAAACCTAGTCCAATAATAAAATCAGGGATTAGATCTAAAGGAGAGATAAAATAAAGTAAACCAGCAACTACAGCAATAATAGAACCCTTGGATATGGTGGTGTAATTACCTTTGGCATAATCTTTTGCTAGTTCAAAAAGTAATTGCAGCTGATCCCAAATATTGCTTAATGCACCCTTGTTGGCAGCGGCCTTTTTTAAACCTTCTTGTACTTTTTCTAAGGTTTTACTTTTATCCTTAATTAGTTGTTGAGCAGTTTTGTTAAAACTATTTAAAATGCTTTTCAGCTTATTTACATTCATTGCTATAGGTTTTATAGCTTAGCTATCAATAAGTATACCTAATTATCTTCCAAAAGTGTCATAGTTATCTTCGGCATATTTTTCGAACCTTTCTAAAAGCTTAATGTTCTTTTTCTCTATGTCGGTTAATTGTCCATCAACATTATTGGTAACCGGCACATACCATTCTACAGGATTAAAAAATTGGCGATAATTTTTCTTTTTAAAAGTATAGCCATGTCTGGCGAAGATGGTATTTCTTAAAATCTGTAAATCTAATTTTCGTAGGTTTTTTAGGTCTTTTTCTGTTAAATTATCTGTAGAAGCATTCAATTCATATACAGCTTTGCTTGCACTTCTATAAAATTCATTTTCGTAGGTTTCCGTAATTCCATCAACGGTATCGGTTACCTTTTTTACTTTTTTTCCATACCAATCTGTATAATCTCCATCTTTACTTAGCATTAGGTTGGCATTATAAGTAAAAGACTTTTTAAGCAATTTAAATGAACGTTTGGTTACGTCCAATGTGTTTTTATAGGCATTCCAAAAACCAATTAAAGTGTCGCCCTTTAATTCAAATTCAAATCTGCCATCAAATTTATCGTCTCCTGGTTCATCCAGTACAAAACTTAATTTACCATTTAGTGCTACAATTTTTCCATTTAATGGCCTGCTATTGCCAGCAACAACACTTTGTCCAATTACATCATCCCCAGTGGTAATGCTTTTTAAAACTAAGGTAATTTTATTGGTTTGCACATTTTCGGCATTTTCTTTAATATCTACTGGTTCAAAATCACCCACCCACATGCCATAGAGATCTTTATGAGTTTCTTCTGTAACAACTGTATTTTCGGTACTGTCTATTGGTGTTGCATTTGGTTTTTTCTCAGTATTTGTACAAGAAATAAGACTTGCAACTAGTAAATTTAAAAGAAGTAGCTTTTTCATAGTGGTAGATAGGTTTACTATTTTATTTTTTTAATGTACCATTCGATAAGTAATAGATTGGGTATCCAACCAAGCCAAGCAATAATTTGGTAAACATCCATTGGTGCTGGTTGAAATAAATATACTAAAATTACTTTCCATAAACGTAAGGTAATGGCCGAAAATGCCAAGGCAAAACTCCTTAACATAAAGATTCGATGCTTTTTTATGTTTCTCTCCTTAATAGCATTTATAGCTTTAACAGTAAAATATAGCCAAAGTATGCCTAAGAGGATGAAAGAAATTTGAGCATATAAGCCACCATTTGCGTAATAACCAATAAAAATGCCAGAAGGTGCTGCAAAGAAAACTACAGCAAAAAAATATAAATAACCAGCAATACGATGTAGCTTTTTGTATTTAGTGAGTATCCGGTTATTAAATTGTGTAAAACCAGCTAAAAGCGCAAAAATGGCTGTATATACATGTACATAAAAAATGCCCAAATAAGGTTTTATGCTGTTTACTTCAGTTTGCTTGATTTGTAGAAAAGCCACATCCTCATGATGAGGGATGTATCTTAAAGTAATCTGCAGCATCAAAATAAAGAAGAAAGAGAAGAACAATAGCCAAGCAAAGCCTAAGTAACTTACCTTTCTAAGCATGGCTATAACATTTCTAAAATCTCATCTACATATTTGCGGTCGTTTGCCAAACGTGGAACTTTATGTTGCCCACCAAGTTTACCACGTCCCTTAAGCCAATTATAAAATGTATCAGCTGGAGCATTATGTACTTTTGGTCTACTTAATGCCATGTCTTTAAATCGTTTAGCATCGTAATCTGAATTAACCTCACGTAATGTTTGATCCAGTACATCGATAAATTGCTCAAAATCTGTAGGCTGGGTTTCGAACTCGATAATCCATTCATGTCCACCTGCTTTATCTCCTTTAAAATAAATAGGGCAGGCGGTATAATCCTTCACTTTTGCCGAAGTAACAGCACAAGCTTTAGTAAGTGCATTTTCTGCATTGTCTATAATTACTTCTTCGCCAAAAGCATTTATAAAATGTTTGGTTCTGCCTGTAATCTTAATTCTAAAAGGAAAAACTGAGGTGAATTGTATGGTATCTCCAATTAAATATCTCCATAAACCAGCATTGGTTGAGATAATGATTGCATAATTTTTATGTAATTCTACTTGCTCTAGCGATAATGTCTTCGGGTTTTCATCCTCAATATTTTCAAGTGGTAAAAACTCATAGAAAATTCCATAATCTAACATTAAGAGTAGCTCTTCTGAGTTGTCTTGATCTTGAATCCCAAAAAAACCTTCAGATGCATTATAAGTCTCCAGATAATACATGTTGTTAGATGGGATCAGCTCTTTAAACTGTTCGCGGTAAGGTGTAAAGTTTACAGCGCCATGGAAATAGAGCTCTAGATTTGGCCAAACTTCTAATAAGTTTTTCTTCCCTGTCATTTCAAGCACTTTCTTAGCCAAAACAATAGTCCAAGTAGGTACGCCAGAAAGGCTGGTTACGTTTTCTTTAATGGTAGCCTCAGCCATTTTATCCATCTTTTCTTCGTAATTATCCATCAGAGCGATAGACATGTTTGGCGTTCTGTAATACTCTGCCCACATGGGTAAATTTTTGATCAAAACCGCCGAAAGATCTCCGTAATGAATGTCTTCGCAAAGTTGATTGATTTGATGACTGCCACCTAAAACAAGTCCTTTGCCCGTGAACATTTGCGTATCTGGCCTATTGTTACAATAGATAGAAATCATGTCTTTTCCACCTTTAAAGTGGCATTCTTCTAAAGCTTCTTCAGATACTGGAATAAATTTGCTCCTATCGCTAGTTGTACCAGACGATTTTGCGAACCATTTAATTTCTGATGGCCATAAAATATTCTGCTCTCCTTGTAGCATGCGCTCAATGAAAGGTTTGAGCGTATCGTAATTTTGTATAGGAACTCTTTCTTTGAATTGGCTAATGGTAAGGATTGATTTATAATCATACAATTTTCCCCATTCGGTATTTTCTGCACTAGAAATTAAGGTATGAAACCACTCTTCTTGCACATCTAAAGGGTATTTAATAAAAAGCTCAATCTGGTGGATTCGCTTTTTCATGTACCAAGTAAAAATCGAATTTACAAGCGCCATTATAAGTTTTTCCTTCTTAATACAAAGTTTGAACCTAAATATACTTTACGTACCATCTCATTTGCGGCAAGTAATTCTGGCGTTCCAGATTCAAGGATTTTTCCTTCAAAAAGTAAATAGGCCCTATCAGTAATCGATAATGTTTCTTGCACGTTATGGTCTGTTATTAAAATTCCGATATTTTTTTTCTTCAATTTAGCTACAATGGTTTGAATTTCTTCAACCGCAATAGGGTCTACCCCAGCAAAAGGCTCATCTAGTAAGATGAAATTTGGGTTTGCTGCAAGCGCACGAGCAATTTCAGTTCTACGACGTTCTCCTCCAGAAAGTAAATCGCCTCTGTTTTTTCTTACTTTATGTAAACTAAATTCGTTAATCAGTTCTTCTAACTTTTCGTTTCTTTCTTCTTTGGTTAATTTGGTCATCTCTAAAATGGCCATAATGTTATCCTCGACAGTTAATTTTCTAAAAACACTAGCTTCTTGTGCCAAGTAACCAATTCCCTTTTGAGCTCTTCGGTACATGGCATCTTTGGTAATGTCTAGGCCGTCTAAAAGTATAGTGCCTTCGTTTGGTTTAATTAAACCTACAATCATATAAAATGATGTTGTTTTACCAGCCCCATTTGGGCCTAATAGACCAACAATTTCTCCCTGGCTAACCTCGAAAGAAACATTGTTTACCACAACACGCTGTTTATATTTTTTAACCAGATTTTCGGCTTTTAATATCATTTAAATTTTAGATTTACGATTTGGGATTTCAGACTTAGTGACCGTTATCCATCTATTTTAATTCCTTTAATATTTAATTGTAATCGCTTTTTGTCTTTCCAAACGTTTTCTTCTATGGTATAACAAACAGAAAATGGTTGATTTGGTTGTAACAAATTTTGAAATTCTCCTAATCCAAAAGCAATGGTTTCAAAAATAGCTGAATTTTGTTGCTTTATGCTCATCTTTAGATGATTTGTGCCAACAATTTGTGGTAAGCCGACTAAAACAACGCCAGTTGATTTAAAAACCGGAGCCATGTTTAGTGGCCCAAAAGGTGCAATTTGTGTTAATATACGATAAAATTTTCCATCAATCTGAGCTAGTTCTACCTCAGTATCTATACGGATTTCTGGAATAAGTAAATTCGGACTTATGCTATTAGCCACTACATTTTCAAATTTATCAGAAAATGCCATAAGGTTTTCTGGTTTTATAGTTAAACCTGCTGCATATTTATGGCCGCCAAATTGTTCCAATAAATCACTGCAAGCTAAAAGAGCTTCATACAAATCGTAACCTATTACCGATCTTGCCGAACCTGTATAATTTCCATTAGATTCGGTAAGTACAATTGTTGGCCTATAATAGGTTTCAGTTAATCGAGAAGCTACTATTCCTATTACACCTTTATTCCAGCCAGGTTGATAAACTACAGTTGTTTTGCGGTTCATCAATACTTCACTTGCTTCAATTAGCGCTAAGGCTTCATTTGTAATATTCTGATCGAAAGATCTCCTTTCCGTATTTTGTGAGTTGATAAAAGTGCTTTGCTCATCGGCCAATACTACCTCATCGCTAATTAACATCTTTACGGCATCTTTGGCATCGCCCACTCTACCTGCGGCATTTATACGTGGTGCCAACAAAAATACTACATCTGTAATGGTGTAAGCTTCGGTTTTACCAGAAATCTGCATCAAAGCCTTTAGCCCACAACATGGATCTTGATTAAGCTTTATCAGACCAAAATAGGCCATTACTCTATTCTCGTCAACAATTGGAACAATATCCGCAGCAATACTCACCATGCATAAATCGAGGTATTTCTCGTATAATTCGTCTGGTAAATTATTGGCTTGGCAATAAGCTTGTGCTAATTTAAATCCAATTCCACAGCCAGATAATTCTTTAAAAGGATATTCGCAATCAACTCGTTTCGGATCAAGTACAGCAATAGCCTTTGGAATTTCATCAGCAGGTAAATGGTGATCGCAAATGATAAAATCAACACCTAAAGAATTTGCATAAGCTATTTTATCCATAGATCTTATCCCGCAATCTAGAGCAATAATTAAGGTAAAACCATTCTCTTTTGCGAAATCTATGCCAGCTGTAGAAATTCCATAGCCTTCTTTATGCCGATCTGGGATATAATAAGCTATTTCGCTTGTAAATTGGCTAAAAAAGCTATAGGTTAAAGCAACCGCAGTTGTGCCGTCAACATCGTAATCTCCATACACTAAAATTCTTTCTTGGTTAGTTAATGCAGCAGTAATCCTTACAATTGCCTGCTCCATATCTTTCATTAAGAAAGGGTCGTGTAATTGGGCAAGTTGTGGCCTAAAAAAGAACTTGGCTTCTTCGAAGTTTGATATTCCTCTTTGCACCAAAATTTTGGCCAAGCATTTATCTATGTTCAGCTCAAGGGCAAGTTTTTCGCTTGTTTCATCATCACCATGTGCTATCTGTGCCCATCTTTTTTCCATTTGGTTTGTATCGTTTTTATTAGCATTATTATACAAAACGCTGTTTATAGCTTAGCATGACAGTAAGTTTAAACAGGTTCCCTATATTTGTACTCGTTCGTAAATATATCATTTAATTTCATTTCCGAAAAATCGCTATGTCTTTGCAAGTTTATACATTACATGAAGGTTCTTATTCTGTAGATGCCACCAAAAAGTTTATTCCATTCGATCCTACTATACATAGCCCTAAAGATAGGCCGGCCTCCTTGTTTATTCATGTACAGCCATTTTTGGTAAAGCTCAAAAATTCGCTTGTATTATTTGATACAGGTTTAGGTTACAGTAATGAAAAGGGTGAATTACATTTGCACGAAAACATCAAGAAGGCAGGTTTTAGACCAGAAGATGTAAATATGGTATTAATGTCGCATTTACATTTTGATCATTCTGGCGGAATGGTACATCATGTAAATGATAAAATGGAATTGAGTTTTCCTGATGCAACTTATGTGATACAACAAGGCGAGTGGGAGAGTGCTTTTACGAGCTCATCATCCTCTTACCATACAGAGATATTTGATTATTTGCAGCGCAATGCACAGCTTAAATTTATAGAAGGTTCTGGTAAACTAACAGATGAAATTAGTTATGAATTGACAGGTGCACATTGTCCATTTCATCAAGTGTTTTTAATTGATGATGGAGAAGATAAAGTGTTTTTTGGCGGAGATGTTTTGCCAGAACCTGAAGAACTAATTAGAAAGTTTATTGCCAAATACGATTTTGATGGACGTAAAGCGATGGAACTAAGGGAAGAGTTTGGACAAAAAGCAGTAGCCGATAAGTGGAAATGTTTATTTTATCATTCTAAATCAAAATCACAAGCTTATATAGAATTAGACGAAGACAGGTTTAAGATTGTTTAAATCTTAATTGCAACAACTAATTCTTTCAATCTTTCGATAGATAGGGGTTTAGAAATAAATCCCTTTACAGATGGATAGCTTTTGGTTTTCTCTATATCATTTTCATAAACAGAAGAACTTAGGATGTAAAGGTCTACGGCTTCCTGAATGTTTAATGTTTGGTAGGCTTCAACAAATTCCCAACCATTCATTACTGGCATATTAATATCTATAAGCACTAAATGGGGTAGTGGTTTATTAGCTGCAATAGTTTCTTTAATATAGTCTATAGCTTGCAAACCATTACTCTTTGCTACCATATTAATATCAAATCCAGTCTTTTCTACAATCTTTTTAATGATAAAGATGTTGATGTCATCATCATCTATTACTAACAGATTGATTTTATTGTCTAACATTGAGGGGATTGTATGAAACTAGAAAACCTTTCCTAGTGCTTTTAAAGGTATATATTGCAACTGAAAATTACAATATATTTTTAAACAAAAAAGACCCAACTTTTAGTTAGGTCTTTTTAATCAATAAGATAATTTTAATTATTTTTTAGCTACCAATTTCACTGATAAGGTGAACTCGTCATAGATAAAGTTATCGCCGATATTAGAGAAAACCGACTTAGATTTAAACTGGATGCCATATTTAGTTCTGTCGATGGTAATTTTTTCTGCAGTAGCAGTTACAGTTTTATCAGCATTCCAAACTACTGTAGCAGGGAAAGTAATAGAATTAGTAACGCCTTTGATAGTTAAATCTCCTGTAACATTTACGTTAGCGCCGTTTGCAGTAACTTTTTTGATTACAAAATTTGCAGCAGGGAATTTTTCTACGCCGAAAAAGTCTTCATTTTTTAAATGTTTGTCTAATCCTGCATTAGGTTTCTCTCCATCCATTGTCTTAATGGTTGTCATGTTAGCTATAAAACCACCTTCAGCTAATTTTTTGCCATTAAAGCCTAAAGTTCCTGAAGTTAAATTTACAGTTCCAGTATGTGAACCTGCAAATTTTTTGCCTTCCCAATTGATAGAAGATTTTGCTACATCAACAGTGTAAATGTCTGCTTTAGGAGCAAATGCAAGGAAAGAAAAACTAGCAACCACTGCTAGTAATAAGATTGAAGCGATTTTTAATTTCATTATTAGTTTTTTAATTTTTGTAAAGGTATTTAAATAGTTTTAGGTAAAAAATATCATATGTTAAGATTTCAATACAATGAGATATTTACATAATCTGAATTAGAGTAGAAAAAAGTTAAAAGGTTTATTTGCCTAAACAAAAATGCCACGATTATTCGTGGCATTTTTAATTTTATTGAGGCTCTGGTCCAAAAAACATATTAAACCTATTGTAGAGGGCGTCGTATTGCTTATTCAAATCTTCAGAAAGTTTAGTTTGTTTATATTGTGCGGCTACCTTAACCATAGGTTCTAAGCCATACATTAAACCAATTTGAACATTTCTGCCGCCAATTAGCTGGTTTTTACTTTTAGAAATATCTGCCAAATAACTAATTTCTTTCTGTATATAGGCTGCAGAAGTTTTTAATAGTTGATTAGCTTTATCAGTTTGTCCTAAAACATATAAATTTTGTGCCATTGGAGCTACACTCATCATATTTCTAATACCATAGATTTTGGTAGGCATAACTTCATCGTACTTTTTGATGGCTTTTTTAGCATCTTCAATTCTACCTTGTTTAATTAATCCAGTAACCAGGTTGTTAAAAATCCTATTGAAAATAGAAATGTCGTCAGTAGATTGTGCATCTAAGTATTTAGCGGTTTTAATCTGACCCCACTTAAATTTATTCATCACGTTAGTGTATAGTGGATCTAAATTGATAAGATCGTCAGCTCCAGTTGTGGTAGAATCTTGCTTCAAAGGCAATAAACGTAAAGCTAATCCTTCGCTATATAAATAGTTGTCTAATCCATTAAATTGCTCTCCTGGCACCGTACTACAGAAATAAATTGGTCTTTTCCAATTGTTATGTGCAAGAATATCAAACATGGCTAATGTACCTTTAGTTACATAACCTTTGTTAAATTTCCACTCCATAACTGGAGTAATTTTACTCGAATCTGCAGCTGCTAAAGTTCCAGAACTAATTACATCTTTTTGGTTAACCGTTAGTTTGAAGTTTTTAGTTGGGATAAAATTAGTTTTGGTGCCATCAATTAGTGCAACTTTATCCTCAGGATCTTCTGATAATAATAAATCTACAATTTGTTTCAATTCTACAGATCCAGCTATTTGCATTTCTCTGTAGTACATTACATCTCTTTCGCCAGAAACATATTGAGATTCTTTCATGGTAATAGGAAGTGGTTCTGATTGATGAACTTTTCTTCTCATACCATTAATATACCAATCTGTATCAAACAAACTTAAGTTAACCAAACGGATATCTGGCCTAATTCCTTCAACTTCCTGAGCGTACCAAAGTGGATAGGTATCATTATCGCCATAGGTAAAAAGGATTGCGTTTGGAGCGCAAGATTCAAGATAACTGATCGCAATATCACGTGCAACTGTTTTTGTAGATCTATCATGATCATTCCAATTTTGGCTAGCCATTAATATCGGCCCAGCACATAAGGCAATTACGGTAGCACCTATAGCGGCCCCTTGAGGAGTTATTTTTTTGAATATCCATTCTTTAATAGCAAGTACACCAAAACCTATCCAAATGGCAAAGGCATAAAAAGAGCCTACATAAGCATAGTCACGTTCTCTAGGTTCTAATGGTTTTTGGTTTAAGTATAGTACAATTGCCAAACCTGTAAAGAAAAATAATAACGTAACAATACCAGCATCTTTTTGGTTCTTTCTAAAATGCCAAATTGCACCTATTAAGCCCAAAATAAATGGTAAAAAGAAATATCGGTTATAAGAATTGCTTTCTGCAATAGAAGGAGGAAGGTTGGTTTGGTCTCCTAGGTACATTGCGTCAATTGGTTTAATCCCGCTTAACCATTGCCCTTCATAAATTGAACCTTGACCCTGATCTTCATTTTGTCTTCCAACAAAGTTCCACATAAAGTAACGACCATACATGTTCCAGGTTTGGTAACCTAAGAAAAAGCCAACATTATCGAAAAACGTAGGGAAATGGGTATCATCAAATCCCATCATTTCTTTATAAGAAGAAGCGTGGTCTTCGCTGTACATTCTAGGGAATAAAACTTCGTGTTGTAAACGACGAATACTGTCTGGAAAACCTGCATTTTCTCCGTAAACTTCTTTAGTTTTTATGCCTGATACTTCATACTTATCTGTTCCTTTTCTATAGCTTTTACCTGCTTCTACACGAATTGGATTACTTCCATCCTCGTTATATTTTGGGATAGAGTTGTAGTTCTTGCCTATTAATAATGGTCTATCGCCATATTGCTCACGGTTTAAGTAGCTTAAAAATGAGAATGCATTATCTGGATTACTATTATTTAAGTTTGGTTTGGCTTGTGCTCTAATTACAATCATGGCAAATGAGCCATACCCGAAAATTACCAATACAGTAGAAAGTAATGCCAGATTTAAAATCTTCTTCTGGTGTTTGATAGAGTATCTAATGCCCAAAACCAAACCTGTTATGAGTAGTATAGCGAAAAATAAAACACCTGTGCCGAAACCTAAGCCTAAGGTATTGACAAAGAAAAGATCGAAGTAAGCGCCAAGAGAAACAATATATTGGATAATTCCGTATTGGATTACTGCTAAGATAAGAATCCCTACACCAAAAGTTTTGAAAATTCCTTTAGTTGTTGGTTTGTCGGTTTTTCTGAAATAATAAACAAATGCAATTGCAGGGATAGTTAATAAGTTTAATAAGTGGATACCGATTGAAAGCCCCATGATGTAGGCGATAAATAGTAACCATTTATCTGCTCTAGGCTCATCTGCAATGGCTTCCCACTTTAAAATTGCCCAAAATACAATAGCTGTAAATAAGGATGATAAGGCATAAACTTCTGATTCAACTGCTGAGAACCAGAAACTATCAGAAAAAGTATAAGCCAATGCACCAACCGCTCCTGCACCCATAATGGTGATAAGATTTGCTGTGCTAATGGTCTCGTCTTTTTTAATTAATACTTTTTTAGTAAGTGCGGTAATTGTCCAAAATAAAAATAAAATGGTAGCTCCACTTGCAACTGCCGAACCCACATTCATAAAATAAGCCACTTTAGTTACATCGCCCATTGCCAATAGGGAGAAGAAACGTTGGATCATTAAAAATAGCGGGGCGCCTGGTTGGTGAACCACTTGCATTTTAAGTGCAGAAGCGATAAATTCTCCACAATCCCAGAAACTTACTGAAGGCTCTAAAGTTAAAATGTAAGTTAACGTGGCTACGGCGAAGCAGATCCAGCCAACGATATTATTAATTTTTGAATATTTCATCTTTTATTATTTGTATTTGAGTGGAGATGAAGCTAGTTAGTGCATGTTTGTGCTTGTAAATGGTATGCTTGTACTAGTTTCATTTTATAATTGGATAAAAATAAATGTTTTTGCACGTAAAAATGCTGCCGAAAATAAAGAATTAGATTGATATAAGCATAATCATTTAAGCTCTTTTAACAAAAATTGGCGGTTTATTTGGCGTTGAAAGGTGCTTTTAAAATTATTTTTATTTTTTTTGATTTAGGTATTGCAGATTTAAAAAATGTGCGTAGATTTGCATTCCATTTCAGAACAACGGTTTTGATTTGAAAATTGTCCGATAGTATAAGGGTAGTACAACGGTTTTTGGTACCGTTTGTCTTGGTTCGAATCCAGGTCGGACAACAAATTTTTTTCGGATTGTGATCATACCACAATCCGATTTTTTTTAACCAGCATTGATACCCGCAAATCATGCCATTGCAATTTAATCCAGTTAAAATTTTTGCCGGAAGCGGTACAAAAGATTTAGCGAAACAAATTGCCGAAGCTTACGGCAAACCACTAGGAAGCGTTACTTTAAGTCGGTTTAGTGATGGCGAGTTTCAGCCTTCTTTTGATGAATCAATTAGAGGAAGTGATGTTTTCTTAGTACAATCTACCTACCAGCCAAGTGATAATTTAATGGAACTTTTGTTAATGGTTGACGCAGCTAAAAGAGCATCAGCACATTACATTACTGCAGTTGTTCCTTATTATGGTTTGTCTCGTCAGGATAGAAAAGATAAACCACGCGTAGCGATAGGGGCAAAGTTGGTAGCTAACTTATTAAAAACAGCAGGCATCCACCGCATCATGACGATGGATTTACATGCTGCACAGATACAAGGTTTCTTCGATATTCCGGTAGATCACTTAGATGGATCGGTTATTTTTGTTCCTTATATCAAGAGCTTAGGTTTAAAAAACCTAACCATAGCTTCGCCAGATATGGGCGGATCTTACAGAGCTCGTACTTTTGCAAAGTTTTTTAATGCAGAAGTTGTAATTTGTGATAAACGTCGTTTACGTGCTAATGAAATCGAATCGATGTCGATTATTGGAGATGTAACCGGACAAGATATTGTGTTGATGGATGATATTTGCGATACCGCGGGTACCTTAGCTAAAGCAGCAGCTTTAATTATGGAAAACGGAGCAAATAGTGTGAGAGCGGTTTGTACGCATGCTGTTTTATCTGGTAAAGCGTATGAAACTATTGAGAACTCTATGTTGGAAGAACTGATCGTTACCGATACCATTCCTTTAAAACAAACAAGTTCGAAAATTAAAGTATTGAGCACAGCTAAGTTATTTGCAAAAGCAATTGCCAATGTAAATGAGCATGGCTCAATAAGCGACCTGTTTAAGGTTTAAAAAAGGTAGTGGGATGGAAGGTAGAAGGCTTAAGGTCTTTATACTTGATACTAAGTACTTGATACTTGAATATTAACAATTAAATAAATATAAAATGAAAACAATCGCAATTAGCGGTTCTCCAAGAGAGAACGTAGGGAAACGCGATGCTAAAGAGCTTCGCTATGAAGGTAAAGTTCCTGCAGTATTGTATGGTGGTACAGAACAAGTTCACTTTTCTGTTTTAATTACTGATTTAAACGAAGCTATCTATACTCCAGAAGCTAACTTTTTAGAAATCACTGTTGGTGGTACTAAAACTAAAGCTATCATTAAAGAAGCTCAATTTCATCCATTAACAGACGTGTTATTACACGTAGATTTTCTTCAATTATTTGAGGAAAAAGAAATTGTGATGGAAATTCCTGTAAAATTAACTGGAACTTCTCCAGGTGTTAAAATGGGTGGTAAATTGGTACAGAAATTACGTAAATTACGTGTTAAATCATTGCCTAAGCACATGCCACAGGTAGTTGAAGTTAGCATTGCTAAAATGGAAGTTGGAAACTTATTCCGCGTTCGTGATTTACAAAAAGCTGATTATGCTGTAACTAACACACCAGAAGATACAATTGTTTCTGTAGGTATGTCTAGAGCATTAAAACAAGCAGAAACTGAAGCAGCTAAAGGTAAATAATTAGCAATTTACAGTTAACAATACTTTAAGCGGTAAAGAAGCAATTCTTTACCGCTTCTTTTTTGGCCCAACCTCAGCCCTCCCCAAGCAGAGGGAATTGTATCACTTTTCATTTATAGTCGTTCAGCCTTGATCTTAGTCTTTCAGCTTTGTGAAGTGCAAAAGACTGTGCATTAATAAAATTTGTTCCCGTGTTTCGCTTTAGGCTTCGCTGCGTAGCTGCGCAACTTGCTGCAGGTTATCGCTACACCCGTGGCTAGAAACCTAAATTTGTGCATTTTTTTGAGGTTGACATCGGGCTACGATACATTCATTATAAACCCGGTGGTAGCGATATCCTTTTTGCCATTCTCGCATCAGCGGGATTAAATGGCAAAAAGATTAAGCGAACAACGGGACTAGATGCCGCCATTAACTGCGGTCGCTCATTTTCAGAAAATGTAAAACTAAATCTTTCCGACTTTCCAACCTCCCCACTTTCCGACTTTTTTTTAACTTAGCAAAATGAAATTTCTCATCGTAGGCTTAGGAAATATTGGCCCCGAATACGCACATACCCGTCATAATATTGGTTTTGATATTGCCGATCAGTTGGTTAAAGATCTGGATGGTAATTTTGAACTTTTAAAATTAGCTTATTATGCAGAAGTTAGCTTTAAGGGTAAAAAATTACATGTAATTAAACCTACTACTTTTATGAATTTAAGTGGAAAGGCCGTTAACTATTGGATGAAGGATTTAAAAATCGCTCCAGAAAATGTATTGGTTTTGGTAGATGATTTAGCTTTGCCTTTGGGTAAGCTCCGTATGAAATTACAAGGAAGCAGTGCCGGACACAATGGATTAAAAAGCATTGAAGAACTTTGTGGCGGACAAAATTATGCCCGCCTGCGTTTCGGAATTAGTGATAATTTTAGAAAAGGCCAACAAGCTGAATATGTACTAGGACCTTTTGATAAAAATGAGCAAAAGGAACTCCCTACGCTTATTAATCGAGGTGTGAGCATGATAAAAAGCTTTGTAACAATTGGGCCCGCCCAAACCATGACTTTGTTTAATAAATAAATTTATTTAAATGCACTAATTTTTTGATGTAACACATTTACCTTAAATGGTTTACTTAGAATATCATTGGCGCCAGCATTGATAGAAGTTTCTTTATCGGTATCTAATACACCAGCAGTAAATGTGATAATAGGGATGTCTTTTTTGCCGGGAATGTGCCCATCTCTAATCTTTCTGGTTACTTCTAATCCATTCATGCCTGGCATATATGTGTCCATAAGTATTACATTGAAATCGTTATCTTTTAATACCTCCAAAACATCGAGTCCGTTGTTAACTACCTTAGTATCTACTTCCCATTTTTCTAAAATTTTGAGGATAAGGAATTTATTTATTAAATTATCTTCAGCAACTAAAATTTTCATTCCATTTAACGAATGGAGGTTTTCTGGATCTTCAACCTCTTTTTTAACTTCTTCATTGGAATATTCGTACCATTTAGTAAAGCTGAAAGTACTACCGATACCTTCCTGACTTTGCAGATCGAGTGTGCCACCTTTGAGTTCGGCTAGTTTTTTTACAATGGATAAACCCAAGCCAGTGCCGCCATGTTGCGAGATGCTATGATCTTCGATCTGTTCGAACTTGTCAAAAATCTTTTGCTGATTGGCTTCAGATATACCAATGCCGGTATCTATAACTGAGAATTTAATTTGTGCAGTGTTGCTCTTTTTCCCTAAAACCTCAACTTTAAATCTAACGATACCTTTATTAGTAAATTTAATTGCATTACTTAACAAGTTCATGAAAATCTGATTCAGACGTAGCGAATCAGCAATTAAAACATTTGGCAGCTCTTCATCTATCTCAAGCAGCAATTCGAGGTTTTTTTCTTGTGCTCTAATATTTAAAAGATTCGCTGCTTGTGTTACTAATGCTTTGATGTCGGTTTCAGCATAATTTATCCTAAACTTTCCAGCTTCTATTTTAGAAATATCTAAAATATCATTAATTACACCTAATAAAGATTCTGAAGAAGCTTCTAGCAAACCTAACATATCTTTTTGATCGGGATCTAAATTGCTTTTGTTAAGTAAATGAACTAGGCCAATTATTCCGTTTATTGGAGTGCGAATTTCGTGGCTCATGTTTGCCATAAAATTTTCTTTCGCTTTTTTGCTTTGCTCGGCTTCGTTTTTCGCCTTAATCAGTTCTGCCTGAAAACTTTCTAACTGAAGGTTTTTATTTTTAATTTCTCTTTGGCTACGTACCAATTGTATAAACGAATCTACCTTTGCTGATGTGATGTAAGGATCTAAGGGTTTGTAAAGGTAATCGATAGCACCTACGTTTAATCCTTTAATTGCATATTTTGCTTCTAAAGAGATGGCAGTAACAAAAATTACCATAATCTCTTGCGTACGAGCATTATTTTTTAAGATTTCCACTAATTCGAAACCATTCATGCCTGGCATTTGCACATCTACCAAGGCAATAGCAATATCTTTTTCCCAACAAATGCGTAAAGCTTCATTTGGCGATGTTGTAGTTAGGATGTTGAGATCATGATGATTTAAAAGTGCTTCTAAGGCGATGATGTTTTCTTCCTTATCGTCTACTATTAAAAGATTTATTTTGCTCATAGGTAGGTAGCTTTAGCTTATTTTTTGATAGATATTGTTTTTTTTGTCTATTAACTTAAATTTTTTAGCCAATTCGTTACTGCGTATACTTTCTTTACTGCCGATACATAGAAAACCGAAATTGGCAAGGCTTTCATAAAAGAGGTTGATGACTTTTTCTTGTAAATCTGCGTCGAAATAAATCAATACATTTCTACAAGTAATCATTTGAAATTCGTTAAATGCACCATCCGATACCAAGTTGTGCACTGAGAAAAGTACGTTTTTTTTTAACTTCCGATTTAGGGTAGCGGCATCATATTTAGCAGTATAATAATTCGATAAAGAATTGTTATTGCCCAATTGTATATAGTTCTCAGAATATAGCTTCATTTTCTGAAGGTCATAAATTCCTTCTTTTGCATGCATTAGAACATCTTGGTTGATATCAGTTCCGTAAAAGAAGCTACGCTCATATAACTGCTCTTCGGTAAATAATATAGCCAACGAATAAAGTTCTTCTCCGGTTGAGCAGCCTGCACTCCAGATTTTAATATGCTGATAAGATTTTAAATATGGGATAATATTTTCCTTTACGGATTTAAAGAAGGTTGGGTCCCTAAACATCTCGGTAATGTTAACAGTAACCTCTGCCAAAAAATGATCAAAATAGGATTCATCATTAACAAGTTGATCACGTAAATCGAAATAGTTAAGTTTTTGTAGATCCATTATCCGTGAGATGCGTCGTTTAAAGGATGCCATGCTATAATTGCCAAAATCGAAGCCATGTACATTCTTTATTAAATGTATCAGCGATTGCAATTCGTTATCTGCAATAGATTCTATAAGATTTTGATCTTTATTCTTCATCAATTACTAACTTAACCAAACACGTAACATAGAAAGTAATTTATCTACATCTACGGGTTTAGAAATGTAATCATTAGCTCCTGCTTCAATACACTTTTCTCTATCATTTTTCATGGCCTTGGCAGTAAGTGCAATAATTGGTAGGCTCTCTAATCGTTTTTGTGCTCTTATTTTTTTCATCGCCTCGTAACCATCCATTTCTGGCATCATAATATCCATCAGCACAAGATCTATTTCTGTATGCTCATCTAATTTTTGTAAGGCTTCAACTCCATTATTGGCGATAATAATTTTAATTTCATATTCTTGCAAGGCACTAGATAGGGCGAAAATATTTCTCATGTCATCATCAGTAATCAGTACTGTTTTGTCTTTAAGTGCCTTTTCTAATGTGCTGGCATGTTTTTTAGCTGTTGCTGGTTTAATACTAGTATTGTTATTAGTAGGTGTGGTATTTTGCAGTTTGTTGATGAATAAACTCACTTCATCCAAAAGCCTATCGTTAGATTTGTTGGTTTTTAACACCATGGCTTCTGTGTATTGCATAATATGAGCCATTTTTTCTCGATCTAACTCCATAGCAGTATTGATAATAACTGGTATGTGTTTTAAATCTTCTTGGTTCTTAATCTGGTCCAGCAGGTCAAATCCAGAAATGTCTGGTAGTTTTAAGTCTAAGATTATACAATCAAAATGTTCATTTGCTAACGTTTCAAGGGCCTCTTTTCCGGTGTAAGCTTGTGCAACTTTAGCTCCTCTAGCAATTAGCTGTTCTGTAAGGGTATTGCTTTGCAAAATCTGATCCTCTATAATCAATACACTTTTAAAGGTATATTGGTGTTTATGGATCAATAAGTCAAAAGCCTGATCTAATTTTTCTTTGTCTATTGGTTTTTGTAAAAAGCCAATAGCACCTTCTTTCTTAGCTTTGGTTTCCTTTTCTATACCTGCCGACATCATATGTACAGGAATGTCTTTAGTTAATGGGTTAGATTTTAATTTTTTAAGGATAGTCCATCCATCCATTACTGGTAACATTACATCTAATACAATAGCATCTGGCAGTAGGGTAGTAGCCAATTCTAACCCCTTGTCTCCGCTATAAGCTAAAGTGGGGTTAAATCCTTTTTCTATAGCGTAGGTTTTAAGTATTTCTGCAAAATGAACATCATCCTCTACAATTAATAAATTGTTTTTACCATTTTCTGCTATTACAAATTCAAATTTTTCAGGTTCGTTTATTGTTTCGGTAATTTCGATTGTGGGTTCATCTAAGTCTTCACTTTTAACAGCTACTGAAAGGTTTTGAGGGATGTAAAGTGTAAACTTACTGCCCAAGCCTTGCTCACTTTCTACTTTAATCTCTCCGCCTAAAAGGTTAGCTAGCTCCTTACTAATAGATAAACCTAAACCAGTACCACCATATTTACGGCTTGTAGAGCCATCTTCTTGTTGAAAAGCTTCGAAAATTACTTGTTGTTTATCAGCTGATATTCCAATTCCAGTATCAACAACTGCAAAAGACAGCACATTTTTGCCGCTGTCTTTAATGTTTCCGCTTAACTTAACCGAGTTGGTATCAATCAGATTAACCTGTACTTCTATTTTTCCTTTTTCTGGAGTAAATTTAAATGCGTTTGATAATAGATTTTTCAATACTTGCTCTAACCTTCCTTGGTCTGATACAAAGTCTGTTGGTAAATCTTCAGCTAAATTAATTTTGAAATCGATTTTTTTGTGGTTTGCCAACTCAGTAAACAACGACTCAAGATTATTTCTTATTTCGATAGGGCGTACGTTTTCTAAATGTAAATCGATATTGCCCGATTCTATTTTGGAAAGGTCGAGGATGTCGTTAATTAGTGTAAGCAAATCGCTGCCCGCATTATGAATAACGCCTGCATATTTAATTTGTTCGTCTGACAGGTTATTTGGCCTATTTTCTTTTAATATACGTGCTAGAATTAGAATACTGTTTAAAGGGGTTCTTAATTCGTGGCTCATATTTGCCAAAAATTCTGATTTATATTTGCTACTTAATTCTAGCTCTTCAGCTTTTAAGCTTATCGCTTCTTTAGCTTCGTTAATTGAAACGTTCCTTTCCTCTAATTGCTGTGCTTTTTCTTCTAGCTCTGCATTTGTTTGTTGAAGCTCTTCTTGTTGTACACGCAGCTCTTCTTCAGAAGCTTGTAAAGCTTCTGTTTTGTAGATAAGTTCTTCGTTGGTAGTACGGAGTTCTTCTTGCTGACTTGCTAATTCTTCGGCCTGTTGTTGAGTTTGTTCAAAAAGTTCTTTTAGCTGTAAATGTGCTAATGCACTATTCAACGCAATGCCAATGTTTTCGGCAATATTGCTAATCAATTTGAGCTTATTTTCTTGAGGCTTCAGGATAAATCCTAATTCCATTACGGCAATGGTGCGGTTTTCGAAAACGATAGGCACTAAGAATAAATAACGAGGATCGGTTTCTCCAAGGGCCGATTTAATCTTGATATAGTCTTGAGGTATCTCTTGAATTAACTTAGATTTTCTTTCTATGGCAATTTGACCTATCAATCCCTCATCAAACTTAATTGTTTGGTGGCTTTTGGAGGTATATGCGTAAGATCCACTGAGATAGAAAATCTTCTTTCGCTCGTCTACTAAAAATAAAGCACCAATTCTGGCATCGATGTAGTTGCTAATTTTTGAGATAATATTGGTAGCAAGTTCGGCAACTTCTTGTTCTCCCTGCATGGCTTCGTTAATCTCTGCAGCACCAGATAACAGCCAATTATTATGTTCATTTAATGCAGATATTTGCGCTAGCTCTGCATTGGTATTTAAAATCTGTCGCTCTGTTTCTTTTTGCTGATCAAAAGTTCTGCGAATGTAACGAAGTAAGAATAGAATTAAGCCGAAAATGATTAACGAACTAATTACTACGATAAGCGTAGTTTGCTTACTGCTCGAAATGGTTTCAGCTTTTCTGGTTTTTAGCAAACTCATCTCACTATCAATCATCTCCTGACTAATTTTTAAGATTTTATCTTTATAAAATTTGCCTTTATCTGTTAATATTGCTTTAATAGCTTCATCATGCTTTCCTGCTATTTGCAATGAAATAACATGTGCCATATCAGCTATTTTTAGTTCAGCATAATAATTTAATGAATCAACTCTATCTAATTGAAGTTTATTATCTCTAATGGATTGCCTTAATTCTTTAATGGTTGGTAAAATTTTTGGCACATTTTGGTTATAGGGCACCAAATATTTCTCTTTTTGTGTTAAAATATAGCCTCTAAAACCAATGCCAGTATTAAGCACATATACTTCAGATTCTCTGATCTTATCTATAACCTCATGTGTATGCGATTGCCACTCTGCACTTTCGTTTAGTTTTTGAATACTTAGGTAGGAGCTTAGTGCAGAAATTAGAACAAAAACTAGCGATACCGCAAAACCAGTAAGCACTTGCTGTTTGAATGAAAGTTTAAACATTTTAGTGGGATGACTGAATAACCTATTTCAAAGCACTAATATAATGTTTTGTAGCTATTATAATCGTATATTTTTAAGCGATTTGAAATACATAAGAAGTTTAAACTTTTAAAATATGTTTAAAATGGCAATTTCAAATTTTGAAAATAGGTTGCGCCAATGGGGATCGATTTATCTTCAATAATAATCTGCGATCTATCGTACCTGCTAATTTTATCTTTAGCTACAATAAATGCTCGGTGGGTTCTTATAAATTGTTGGTTTGGCAATAGGTCTGCTAGTTCGTTAATGGTTATTCTCGAACTTAATAACCTATCTTGGGAGAGTTTAATTTGTGTGTAATTACCTGATGCTTCTATATATAAAATTTCGTTTAATAGCACCTTAACCTGCTCATATCCATCCTTTATAAAAATAAAATCAGACTTGGTCTCGGGTGCTTGATTACGTAAGTCGAAAAGTTCTTTTGCCTTATTACAGGCTTTTAAAAATCTAGAAAGTGAAAAGGGTTTTAACAAATAATCAACAGCATCAAGTTCAAAACTTTGCACTGCATGTTCGCTATAAGCAGTTGTAAATATCACCATGGGTGGTTTACTAAGCGATTTTAAAAAGTCAATTCCACTAATATCGGGCATTTTAATGTCGAGAAAAAGCAGGTCTATTTTATGTTGTTGCAGGTAGCTGATTGCCTCAAAAGCATTGGTAAAAGTTGTTTTCAAATCAACAAAAGGTACTTTAGCCGCATGTGCGGTTACAATATCTAAAGCTATCGGCTCGTCATCTATTGCTATGGCGGTCATTTGATTGTTTTGTTAATATCCACAATTTTATTATTTTAAATAATCTGCTAATTGTGCATAAAGTGCTTCCTTTTCACTTGGTCTTTTAGCCTTTGTAACTACTAAGTTTCCTTCTTTGTCAAATATAAAATATTGCGGATAATATTCTGCTTTATCCTTGGCATTCGCTAATAATTCTTTCCAAAATGGTTCGATGGTTTTTCTATTTTTTCGCAAGTGGATGCCTTCCATATTGTTTACTTTAATGAAATCTCTCCAAGATTGATCTTGGTTATCTTCATCCATATCTAAATAAACAAAAACAATATCTTTATCTTTAAATTTTGCTTTGAGTTGGGGCACATAAGTAAGTTCATCTTTACATGGACCACACCAGGTTCCCCAAATATCTAGGTAAACTACTTTTCCCTTAAATGAGTTTACAATCTCTTGCATTGTGCTTAAGCTCTCAAAGTTTTCGAAAATTTTAATCCCTTTGTTCGTTTCGTTTTCAAGTAGTATTTTCTTTAAACTTAAAAGGTTTGCATTAACTTGCTTGTAATAGTTGCTTTGCGGAAATTGTTGTTGATAAGCTTTTGTCAAGCCTTCTAAAGGTCTAATATCTTTTTCATTGTAAAGATTTATAAGTTGCTGATAAGTATATTTTTCTACAATTTTTAAAGGGAAATTATGAGTTACACCAATCCATCTCCAATAGTTTTTGTCGTATTTTTTTACGATTATGTTTGCACTATCTAAACTGATACCGAAATAGGGTATAGGCTGATTAGATTTTATTTTCTCTGTTTTTATTTTTACAAATGCTTTGGTCTCTAAGAAACGTATATAATTATCTACAAAAGCAAAATACTGCGGGCCAGCAGGGAATACAAGTGGTTTGATATCAGCATTATTAAAAACTTCTAGTACTAAACTATCAACCATTAACTTATTGGCAACTTGAGTTCTAGCATAATCGTTTACATATTTGTATGCTATAGATTTAACCTCGTTAGCGATTAATAATTTGTATTTGAAAGGAATTGTTGAAGAATTAATCGTTTTAATTTTTTCATCACGCTGAGCAAAATAAGGCTTTAAAACTTTTTCTTTTAACTGTGCAAATGAAAGATTGTTAAATTCGTTGTTCCCTTCATTTTCTAAAAAAAAAGGATATTCTTCTATATCAATCTTCTGCATCACCTTACTTTCTGCCAAAGCCGTTCCGCTAATTAAAGTTAAAATCGTATCTTTTAAATTAATAGATAAGTTTTTACTAGGGTTTAATAATAAAGTGTGGAAGGTTCTTTTATAAATGAGATTAGCAAATTTGGTGTCTTTAATAGGTAACAACATATTAAACGAACCATCCTTAGCAATTGGAATGTTAATTGAATTTTCTTTATGAAAGCCAAATACCAATGGAATGTTGATTTGCAATTCATCTTTGCCATTGTAATCTAAAACCTTTCCACTTAGTTTAAATTGGGCGCTAACTGTTGAACAATAACCTAAAATTATTACAAATAATAGTAATCTTTTAAACCTCATGTTTACAATTGTATAGTTAAGTGAATAAAAAATTCCTTTGCACTTTCCCTAATAATTAGCTCGTGTTTATTTGGATACAATAGTGCTAAGCGTTGTTTAACATTCGCTAAACCTATTCCGCTTTTTAGCTTTTCTGGGTCGTTATCTGGTTTAATATGGATGCTATTGTGCACATCAAAATAGAGTGTATTTTCTTTGGTTTGTAAGGTAATTCTAATGTGTGATGGTTGTTGCAAACTGATACCATGTTTAAAGGCATTTTCAACGAATGGAATCAACAACATTGGGGTAATCTGTAGGTTGTTCAATTGCTCATCAATTTGTGTTTCTATTACGATATCCGCCGATCTAGAGGTTCTTAATTTTTGCAACGAAATGTAGTTCTCCAAATAATCTACATCGCGGGTAAGCGAGATCTTATCCTGCACATTTTCGTGCAACATAAAACGCATCATGTCTCCAAGTTTTTGAATGCCTTCGCCAGTTCTTTCGGCATTTTCTTGCAAAGCTGTGCCATATAATGTGTTGAGTGCATTAAATAAAAAATGCGGGTTAATTTGCGATTGCAGAAAACTTAAGGAAGCATCAGACTTGCCCAATTCTTTTTTTAGCGTAGAGATTTGATTGCTGTTTGCCAATCTACTTCTATAAATATACCAAGCTAAAGGTAGCGTGATTACCAATTGAGTAGGGAAGTGGAAGCATAAGATAATTGCGCCCCATTCGCCTCTGTCAGACATGATGAGCATAATTAAGATGCTTGGAATAGCGGAAAGAATACTTGCTAAAACAATTTGCCAAAAGTAACGACTAAATCTACTGCCCCTTAGATAGTGCTTAGGAAGATAAAAATAGATGGCGTAAACAGTAATTCCTATCCCCGAAAAAATAACTAATGTCCACATTATTATAATTTCGAAAGGCGCATTCGCAGATGCCCATAACAATAAACCCACAAACCAAAATGCCAAGCCGAAACCAATATCTATCTTTATTTGATTTTGTGTTGTGTCTGCTTTTTTATAGTCCTCTATTAAATAAATGATAAATTCCTTTAATAAAACATATCCAGATATGGCAATAATGATCCATAAAGAACTCGAGAAACCTTGAAAGAAAATTCTATTATAGGCATCCTGTATTTCATCATATTCGATCAATTTATAAGCTTCTGTATATGTTTTAGTAATACTGATTACCAAACCCATTATTAAAAACAAAATAAAGGCTAGCAAGCCGTTAAAGAAACTCTGGTCTTTTTTAATTAAGCTGGGTATGATTACAAAGTTTAGCGCTAAAAAAGCAAAATAATAGGTAGAGAATTGAAAAAGCTTAGGTAAGAAATAGCTGTACAAATAAGAAAATGTTAAACCCTCATTTCTAAAATGATAGTAGGCATTAGAATGGGTTCTATTTCCGGTGTTTGAAATAAGTATGATTACAGCAATTGCATATAAAATAGTTGCTATCCAGAATTCTGCTCTTTGTAGATCTTTTAGTTTCATATTCTTCTTATTTATGTCGCAATTTTAACAAGGATAAAGCTAGCATTTACAAAAATGTGATAAACCCTAAAAAAAATGTGATGAAATGAGGATTTTAGTTTGTCGTGTAAGTTTTAGGTAAGAAAATGTAGGAGATTTTTTGGTTTACGTTTATACTGATAACTTAGTAAACTTAACAACAAGTTGAAATGGTAGTATACGGCATAGTTAATTGTAACACGGTTAAAAAAGCGCTCGATTGGATAAGAGCTCATGAAATTACCTACGAATTTCATGATTATAAGAAAAAAGGAATTACTGCAGAAAAATTAAATGAGTGGTTTAATGTGTTTGGTTGGGAGAAAGTGATCAATAAAAATGGCCAAACATTTAGAAAATTAACTAAAGAAGAGCAAGCAGATATCAATTCTGCAGAAAAAGCTATCGCTTATTTAATACAAAATACGAGTGCTATTAAACGTCCTATTGTAGAAGTTAATGGTAAAGCAATTTTGATTGGTTTTAAAGAAGAAGAATATCTTCAAAACATTAAATAAGTAAATACATTTTTTACTCTTCTTAGGGGTGAAATCGAATTCCATTTACTGTTGTGTTTTTATGTAGATTAGCAGTACCAAACTATCAAAATGAACAAAAGTCAAACTGAATTTCTAGAAGACGTAAAATCAATTAACCGTATTCCAGCAATTGCGAATATCTTAGAAGTGGTATGCCGTACAACGGGTATGGGATTTTCTGCTGTGGCTAGAGTTACAGAAGAAAAGTGGGTAGCATGTGCAGTAAATGACCAGATTAATTTTGGATTAAAACCAGGTGGTGAACTAAAATTAGAAACAACCATTTGTAACGAGATTCGCCAAAATCAACAAGCAGTTGTAATAGATCATGTAGCGGTTGATGAGGATTTTGCTAGTCATCATACACCACTTTTATATGGTTTTCAGAGTTATATTTCGATGCCTATAGTACTTAAGGATGGCAGTTTTTTTGGTACCTTATGTGCTATTGATCCAAAGCCAGCCTTATTGAAAAACCCAACTATAATCGGCATGTTTGAACTTTTTGCCGAATTAATAGCATTTCACATAGATGCACTTCAGCAATTGGCAACAACAGAGAAGTCTTTAAAAGAAGAGCAAGAGACGGCAGAGTTGCGAGAGCAATTTATCGCCATATTGGGTCACGATTTGCGTAATCCGGTGGGGGCTGCTTTAAATGCAGCGCAGGTATTGTTAAGAATGCCTTTAGACGAAAGAAGTAAGCGCTTGGCAAACATTATTCAAGATTCTTCTTATCGGATGAAGAGCCTGATTGAAAACATCCTAGATTTTGCCCGTGGAAGATTAGGTGGGGGTATTAATTTGGTAATAAATAATGATGAACCTTTAGAAACCATTCTTAACCAAGTGGTGGCAGAGCTAACAATGATATGGAGCGAACGGATTATCAACATAAACTATAATCTAGTACAACCTGTAAATTGCGATGGGGCTAGGATTGCTCAGCTTTTCTCCAATTTATTAGGCAATGCCTTAAGCCATGGTGACAAAGACCAACCTATCAATGTATTGGTTTCTAGCTCCGATTGTGTTTTTGAACTGAGTGTAACCAATGCAGGTCAGCAAATCCCCGATAAAGCATTAGAACTTTTATTCCAGCCATTTTCTAGAGGCGAAGTTAAAAAAGACCAACAGGGATTAGGTTTAGGTTTGTATATCTCATCTCAAATTGCAAGGGCTCATAAGGGAAACTTGCATGTAGATTCAGGGCCCCAGGAAACTACTTTTTCCCTGAAGATTCCTAACTGTTAGTTTCTTTTAAGTAATGAGTACTATACAATCCTAATAGAAGGATCTGGGGTTTTTGGGTAAGCCGATTTTTCTCTTGGATTTTTCCAAGCATTAGTAGGAGTACCCGCCACACTAATAGCAGAAGCATCGTTTCTAGCGCTCTCTGGTCCTAATAGGCCATCTGCCGATTGTTTGATATGAACCCTAACATCATCAATTAAATTGCCCAATTTTTTCTTGGCTATATTAGGCTGATTGATATTAAATACTCGATCAAGTTGATGACCTAAATAATTTCTTACATTTTTTCCTTTTTCGGTAGCAAATAAGGCTCCTATTACTGCGCCAACTGCAACTCCAGATATAATAGCAACAGTTGTCATGGTATTCATCCTTTCTCCTGGGAAAGAATTTTTAATCATTTTTTTATAATTCATAGGTGAAGATTTACCTATTTAACCCTTAATTAGCTTAATTGTTTACAAAAACTTAACCTTAACAAACCGAGGCTAATATTAATCTGTAAAAACAAAAGCCATTTTTATGAGTTTAATTTTAAACACTACTAATATGGCTCGTAAAAAAATCACACTAAAAGGAATTTGGAACGTACTTAAAGCTTCAATTACTGGCTTCACCGATCATAAAGTAACGAAATTAAGCGGCTCTTTGGCATACTATACTGTATTTTCTATGGCTCCACTTTTGGTAGTTATTATTTCTTTATGTGGAGTGTTTCTAGGTAGAGAAGCTGCCGAAGGTCAAATCTATGCACAATTAGTTGGTTTTTTAGGCACAGATACAGCTTTACAATTGCAAGATCTGATTAGAAAAGCTTCATTAGGTGGTAAAGGAAATATAGCATTTGTAATTGGTTTAGTAACCTTATTGCTAGGGGCTACAACTGTTTTTGCCGATATACAAGATTCTATCAATTATATTTGGGGATTAAAACCTAAGCCTAAAAGAGGTTGGTTAAAGATGTTACAAAATAGGTTTTTGTCATTTTCTGTAATTGTTAGTTTAGGTTTTTTATTATTGGTTTCTCTGGGTGTTACTGCACTTTTGGATATTTTTAGTGGAATGTTACAAGCTAGGTACCAAGAAATCTCATTCGTTGTCTTCTATATTCTTAACCAGGTGGTTACGCTAGCTGTTATCAGTTTAATTTTTGGAGTTATATTTAAAGTTTTGCCCGATGCGGTTATTAAATGGCGAGATGTGATTTACGGTTCAGTAGTTACTGCCTTACTTTTTATGCTGGGTAAGTTTGGAATTTCATTATATATAGGGCAAAGTAATGTAGGTAGTACTTATGGTGCTGCAGGGTCATTAATAGTTCTACTGCTATGGACCTATTATTCATCTATCATCTTATATTTTGGAGCGGAATTTACCAAAGCCTATGCTGTAGCATTTGGCTCAGAGATTAGGCCATCACATTATGCTGTAACTACCAAAGAGGTGGAGATAGAAACGAATAATCAATCTGTTCAAGAGAATGAAGAGGAAATTAAGAATTAAGTATTTTTTCTGTTAAATTTTGTTAAATGCAAACAAAAAAATTAAAAGAGCGTTAAATTTGGTAATGATAAAGAAGATATTGCTATTGATCCTGCTCACTTCGCCGGTTATGTTATTTGCGCAGACTTACCTTACGGGTAATATCTACGATAACGACAATAGAGCAACGGCGTTAGAAAGTGCATTTGTTAAGAATTTAACAACCAATGCCTTAGTACTTAGCAATAAAGAAGGACATTATGTGATTACAGCAAAAATAGGAGATATAATTGCCTTTGGTATGGGTGGTTATGAGACCGATACCGTTTACCTTACCAAGCTGCTCCCTAAAAATGTATACTTGCGGGCTAAAGTAAATACTTTAGATGCAGTAGGGGTAACTACTGCAAAAATTTCTCCATTTTTAGATCTTCGAAATCCAAATGCACAACCTTCTCGGGCGGTTGATTACAGTAAAGAAAAGGGAGGCCTGCGCCTTAACTTAGGTTACGCAAAATTTAGAAGAGATCAGGCTAAACTTCGTGAATTAGAAGAAAATGAAGATTTTCAAGAGGAAATTACAAAAAACTTTAATGAAGCATCCATCAAGAAGCTACTTAAATTTGAAGGGCCAGAGGTTAAAGATTTTATGTCATTATTTAGACCTACCGTAGACCAAGTTAGAGCCCAAAGGCCATTTAATTACGAACTCTATACCGCTCAATCTTACAGGGCTTGGCTTAAACTTCCTCCTAGCCAGCGTAAACTTCCGCCATTACCTAAAGTTAAAACCTCTAATTAGAAGGTTTATTTTAGTTATTATCCTTTTGTTTAAGGGTGCAATCTGACGTTACCTTTATGTAGCCACTTAAATGGTAACATTATTACAGTTATTTTTGAAATTATTCAATTACCATTTACCTTTATTAAAAAAAATTAACATGTTTAAATCGACTACCAAATCTCTTATGGGTGCCTTGGTTATCGGGATGTGTAGCCTAACCAGCATGGCACAAACCACTACGGCCCCTGTTACTAACTACAGCCCAGCTGATGCTTTTGGGCCATTATTTTATACCCAAAACGGAAATGAATACCGTTCAGCAAGTGGCGCACCAGGCCCTAAATACTGGCAGAATAGAGTAGATTACAATATCAGCTCTAATTTGGATGAAAATACAAATACAGTTAGTGGTACGATCACTATTACCTATAAAAATAACAGTCCAGATAAGTTACCTTATTTGTGGTTACAGTTAGATCAAAATACCTTTAAGGAAACTTCACGTGGTTATGCAATTACACCAGCACGTAGCCGCTATGGTGCTCAGGGCGAGAAATTTGATGCAGGATATAAAATTACCAATATCAGCGTAGCTCAAAAAGCTGCTGCAGTTAAATTCACTTCATTAGTTGAAGATACCCGTATGCAGATCCGTTTGGCTCAGCCAATGGCGCCAAATGGCGATTTGATTACCATTAAAATGGATTATTCTTATGTTTTACCTAAAGAAGGTTCTGATAGAACAGGTCATTTAACTACTAAGAATGGAGAAATATTTGCCATTGCGCAATGGTTTCCTCGTATGAGTGTTTACGATGATGTATTAGGTTGGAATACTTTGCCTTACTGGGGTGGTGGTGAATTTTATTGTGAATTTGGAGATATTACTTATTCCGTGACTGCACCGGCTAGCCATATCGTAATGGGATCAGGAGAATTGTTAAATCCACAAGAAGTATTTACAGCAGAGCAATTAAAAAGGTGGAATGCAGCTAAGCTAAGCGATGCTACTGTTCATATCCGTAGTGCGGAAGAAGTTACAGATCCTAAATCTCGCCCAGCTGGCACAAATAATAAATTAACTTGGAAGTTTAAAATCACCAACGCTCGTGATGCCGCTTGGGCTTCTTCTAAAGCATTTGTTTTAGATGCTGCTCGCATCAACTTACCTAGCGGAAAAAAATCATTAGCTGTATCTGCGCAACCTGTAGAGAGTAATGGCGCAGACGCTTATGGTCGTGGTGTAGAATATGTAAAAGCAAGTATCGAACATTATTCTAAAAAATGGTTCGAATATCCTTATCCAATGGCTGTAAACGTAGCCACCAATATCGGTGGTATGGAATATCCGGGTATTGTATTCTGTGGTTGGACTGCTAAAAAGGGTTCAGCCTGGGGTGTAATTGATCATGAATTCGGTCATACTTGGTTTCCGATGATTGTGGGCTCTAATGAGCGTAAATTTGGTTGGATGGACGAAGGCTTCAATACCTTTATCAATGGTTTATCTTCTGCAGAATTCAATAATGGAGAATATAAAGAACGCCCTACTTCGTGGGCAAGTGTAGGTAGGGGATTAGGAAATCCAGCTTTAGAAAATATGATGTTAATGCCTGATGGAATGGCAGAAAGAAATATTGGTTATAACCTTTATAGTAAACCTGGTTTGGGATTGAAATTATTGAGGGATCAAATTTTAGGGCCAGATCGTTTTGATTATGCTTTCCAACAATACATTAAAAATTGGGCTTATAAACATCCAACTCCTTATGATTTCTTCCGTTCTATGGAGAATGGAGCTGGTGAAGATTTAAGTTGGTTCTGGAGAGGTTGGTTCTTAAACAGCTGGAAAAGCGATCAAGGAATTGGAGAAGTTAAGGAAGTTAAAACTAATGGTGCTTTAACAGGATATACGATTAAGGTGAACAACTTGGAAAAAATGCCATTACCACTCATCGTACAAATAAAAACCAAAAGCGGTAAAACAAGCATCGTTAGAATTGGTGTAGATGTTTGGATGAAAAATACCAGCTGGACCATCAATTATCCTACTACAGAAGAAATTACAGAGGTTACTTTAGATCCAGAGAAAGTTTTACCAGATGGTAATCCTGACAATAACAAATGGGTTGCAAGTGCTGCTGCAGGTCAATAGATTAATGTATTAGGCATCAAAAAATCCTCTAGTAATACTAGGGGATTTTTTTGTTTAAGATAGTGCAAACCCTAAATGATAATTTGATGTTTGAAATATTTTTTAAATACTTTGATCTTCTATAATAGCAGATGGAGCATATAATTTAAATGCTTCTAAGCCAGCTAACATCAATAATTGGTTTTCGTAAATTTCGCTAGTGCCCAAAATACGTTCATTAATGGCCTTTATGTTAAAGTAGGCTTTCCCATCTTCCGTTAAGCGGCGTACCAATTTACTGGCGTCTCTTAAATTATTTTTAACAGAAAATATGCCGTTTTCGCAGCTCGTTTTTGTAATGTAAGTATCACTACTTAATAACGTTTCGCCATTTGTAGCTTTAAGGTAAAATTGAAAGCCACCGCTGTTTTTCCTAATGATTACAAATTTCCCCATATGTTTTGGTTGTGATATGGTTAAAGAAATATCATACCAAGATTTTTTGCCTCAAATTAACGATTTAAGCCCGTTTGATAAGTCTAAATGAGCAAAAATGGGGTTAAACTGTAGATGGTATTGCTCGAAAATAATTTAAACTTGATGGCTTAGCTTAATATCATTGTCCTTGCTAAAACTATGCAGTTAGGTCTTCTATCTGAGCAAATGGTGCATAAGTTTTAAGTAACTCGATGCCATTTAACATAGCAGATTGGCTATCGTACAATTCACTAGTGCCTAAAACTCTCTCGTTAATTGCTTTTAGGCTAAAATAAGCTTTGCCATCTATTGTTGTAATGCCTACCAGTTTGCTAGCATCTCTTAAATTGGTTCTTACCGAGAAAATAGCATTCTCGCAACTGGTTTTGGTAAGATAGCTTTCGCTACTTAATAAGGTCTGTCCGTTACCTGATTGTAGGTAAAACTGAAATTCTCCGCTGTTCTTTTTGGTGATTACAAATTTGCTCATGGTATATAGGGTGCTTTGATTGATACTTTACCTTATAGAAATACCGTACCAAATGAAGAAACATCTATTAACTCACGGTTAAAGTGTTTTTTATCTTTCCCGTTTGTAGAGAAATTTCCCAACTTGTGGAATTTTGTGCCCGAATATTAAGTATGCCCCATTTAAAAATAGGGTACTTCGTTAATAAATAAATATAGGGAGTTGTAAATAAGGCAGATTTGTAACCTAAAAGATGTAGATTTTATTTTAAAGGTTTAACAAGCAATTTGATTAGACGGATATTTTGATAGAGGATGTAAAGAAATTTTGTATATGATTTTACAACACTTATTTTACTGATTTTGTAGTATTTTAGCAAAGTTGGGTATCTCAAAAATAAGCTCAAATTGTTTATATGTTTCACAGTTATTCACTATCAGAGGCATATTTTTTATTTTGTTTGCAGCTATCATAAAATAATAGTTTTTCTGCTTTTTTTCATCGGTTTCTTCAAAAACAGCAATCATATTCTCGGTATCAATAATATGGATGAGAAGTGTTCTGTTTGGCTGATAAAATCCTTTTAGCTTAAACTGATAGGTTTTATCGTTAATTTTTGATTGTGCTAAAATTTTATTGGCAATTGGTCCTTCGCCAGTCCAATCAATAAAAGTGCTATCATTAACTGATATTTTGTAGTGGCTATAGAAATCGCAGGGACGATAAACATACAATTTTCCTTTGTATTGCTTTATAGGCACCCACTTTACTACAGGTATTATAGGCTTACTTTTTATCAGTTTAAGTTTCCTATCTTTTAAATAAATAAGCGACTGTTTATAGGTATCATTATCGAATTTGCCAAAATAAAAATCAACAATGTCATTGTAACCTTTGCTGTTTTTATTGTTGTCGAAGTAAATAGATTGAGCAGTTTTAAGTTTAGCACTTCTTTCAATAAATGTAGTGTCCTTGCTTTTAATCTGACTAAATAGAGGCAGATTAAGACAAAAAAATGCGAATAGTAAAAGGTAGCGAGGCGTCATCCTATTTTATATTCTCTTTAAATGATTAATCCTCATCGGGTGCAAAACCCATATTTTCCTTAAATTCATTAAAACTTTCAAAACACAGAATTCTATCTTCTTCATTCATTGGCATAAAAGGTATGCAATAAATTTTAAAATCAATTAAACTAATGGCGATTAATTCTCCACCACCTTGGCTACCTATGCCAAAATAATTTGGTAAATATTCATCAAGTTGGTAATCTGTATTGGTTTCTAAAACTTCATTTACTGCCCATAAACTAAAATAATATGGGTTTACTGGCAAATCGCCATCTACTGAATGATTTTCAATGATATAGTTTACATAATCAATTGGTAATTTTTCGGGCTTGTTGTTTAAGAAATACTGTATCTCTTGTTCAGAACCATTTTTTTCGATATAAATTTTTCCTCGTTTCATAATTTTATTCTTGTTGTAACCAAGCAAATTTGCCATTCTTCAGGTAGATATTCTATCCTTTCACTCTGCAAGTTCATAAAGAATATCATTCATTTGCTTAAACTGATGTTCACTTTTAGATGCATAAATTAAATCGTAATCACCATCATTTTTCATCACGGCGATAACATCATTATCAAAATTTCCATAAAATTCTATACCAATCCACTTGGTTAAGGCAACATCTCGTTTTTTAAAATTTCTACGGATAATTTCTAAACTTGATAAACTGACATTATAAAATTCTTCGGCGTTAAAAGGAAGCGCAAAAGCTGCTTGAAGATTAGCTATAGCATACAAAAAATCTGTTAAACTACTGCACTCTAATTCCCAGTCTATTTCATCAGTACTCATGTAAATGGGTGGGTTATCTAAATTAAGGTCGTTTTTGCTGATGCCCCAAACACATGCCCATTGGTTTTCGATATAAAAAATTACATAATCTTCTTTTTCTGATAGTTTGAGTTGATTTGGCGCTAGTAAATTGTCTTGAGTATGGTTTAATTCTTGAATTTTCCCTAGCTGTAAATAATAGTCGAACAAAACTTTAGGTATGTTATCGCAAACATGCTGGTATGCAAGTATTTCCCTTTCAGTAAAACCATTTTCTTGAGTAATTTCGAAAAGCTTTTTGATCTCCTTAAAGTTTGTCATCTCTTGGGTTTGGTTCAATGGTTTATTAGTTTTTCTGCGCTTTATAAGTCTTTAATTCAGCCAATATTCCAAATATACTGAAGCAGTAAAAAACGACATTTAAAATTAGAATTAATACAGTTTGAAAAGTTAGTCCCTCTTTCATATACATTATATAAGCAACGAATGAAAAAACAGGACAGATAATCAACATGATAATATATTTAATCAAAGCTTTTTTGCTAAACTTTTGTTTGTCGATAATTTTTGGTAATGTTCTGCTTTTTAGTGCTTCTTGGTAGCTTGGTAATAGTGCAAAATCTTTGCGCCCCAACATTTCAAATCCTGTACCACTAGAAATTAAATCCTCTACAAACAGAAATTTTATTTTGCTAGGATTGTTGGTTTCGATAGCTTCCAAATCATTATCTATTGCGTTATAAAAATCATCAAGCGAATTATAAAAAGCCGAAAATTCTGTAATATCAAACTCTAAATAGTCATCAAGTTCAAATTTTGATTTGATAAATTTGATAAAATCATCGTAAAGGGGAACCGTTCTTGGCAAATGATTTTGCAAGAAGGCTTTACTTTTTGCCGAATTAGCTAAAAACGTCTTTTCGTTTATTGAAATTTCATTAAGTTGCTGTGCTAAATATTCTTCAGCATTGTGGAATTCTTCAAACAAATTGGATTTCTCCCAATCTGGCAGTTTGTTTTTCAACGTTTCCTTATCTAAAAGCGAAATCCAAAAAAATGGTAATGAATTATTGGCTTCGAAAAGGTATACTGCTCTTTTCTGATTTTTTAAGTACAAATAACTTCTGTTTCCCATAATATTTTATGTTTAAAGAAACCTTCAATTGTTATACCGATAGCACTTGGAATGATAAAGTTTGGATAGCCTTTTATTATTCGCTGGTGTTAAGTTACAATTCGCATAAGTTTCTGCTTTAACTTTTAGCTTTGGTCTTTTACCTTTGGTCTTTCGGCATTATCTTTCTGCTCCTTTAGTTTTTTAGATTTCTTGCTCGGTTTTTGTGTGAGGGATATGTAGGGTGGCGAGGAACGAGCCAGTGCATAGCACGGGAGCGAAGCGAACCCCGAAAAAGCCCGACCCGCTTGTGCCTTAAAAATAGGGGAGGTACGAGCCGTAGTTTTTTAAGGCACAAAGGGGCACGCCCAAAGGAAAACGATATCAATTAAAGTTACTTATTTAATTAGTACATGCTTACACTTGCCATTATAGAAGATGAGGTTGCCATTAGAAAGGAAATTGCTTGGTTGCTTAAAAAAGAAAGTGACGTTAAAATTGTAGGGCACAGTGATAAGGTTAAGGATGCCATTATGCTAATTGAACTGCATAATCCTGATGTTATCTTAATGGATATACAACTTATTGATGGCACCGCTTTCGATATTATTAATGGGCTTAAACAAACACCAGAAAATATTATTTTTATAACAGCCTACAATCAATTTGCCATTAAAGCGATAAAATTTGGAGCTTTAGATTATCTGTTAAAGCCTATTGCCGAAGATGAACTGAAAGATGCATTACAACGTTACCGCACCAAAAGAAACAAGGAAATGCAATGGGGCGAGCGTCTTTCTATTGCACAACAATCGCTAACGGAACAAAATTTGCCACAAAGCATTGTATTGCATACCATAAATCAGATGCATATTGTTATGGTAAAAGATATTGTTTATTGTAAAGGCGATGGGCCATATACTTTTTTTAATTTGGTAAATGGCAAAAATCTTTTGGTATCTAAACCACTAAAACATTTCGAAGATATTTTACTTGCACCTTGGTTTTTGCGCACACATCAGTCTTATTTAGTGAATAAAGATTTTGTTGATGCAATTTCAAAATCAGAGTATTTAGTGCTAAAGAATAAGGAAGAAATCCCGGTTTCCTCTAGAAGAAAAAACTATATCCTTAACGCTTTAGCTTCATTTTCATGAAATTTAGATTATCTTATTTGTGTGTTATGTTTGCCGCTTTATTAGCTTGTAAACAACGCAACACCGCAGAAAACAAAAACGATTTAACGGCTTATAGTAAAGCAATAAATGAATTGGGGAAAAAAAATGCCTCACCAACAAATGCCGACAGCATTTTGAAAGCCTGGCAACAATACAATGTAAACACACTAGTATTAGCTGACACCGGATTGAATGCTGAAGTTAAATATAACTTGGGCAAAATGTATGCCCGCAAAGATGCAGATACTGCAAAAATGTATTTACAGCAAGGCTTAGAACTAGTAGAGTCCAGTGAAAATTTTTTACCTCTAAAAGCCCGTATTTACAATGGTATGGGCAACCTAGCAACCAGCGAAACATTAGAGCACCAAGCCAACTATTATTACAACAAAGCGGCAATTATTGTGCTTTCAGATACAACAGTACAGCTAAGCCCAATGGCAAAATCAATTATGCTACTTTCTGCAGCACAAAGTAACAAAAACCTACAACAGTATAGCTTGGCTTATAAAATGGATTTGGCAGCTTTAAAACTGATGCCACAGCTACCCCCAAATGCAGTTAATCAGCAAAGGGTGTTGGTGCAGTTAATTGTAGATATTTATAAAGCCAACTTGCCTGATAAAAATGTTGAAGTTTATATAAAAAAATTAGAAAAACTTCAGGCCACCTATCCTAATGATTTCAATCCAAGGTTTTTGTACGATTGTAAGCTCTTTTATTACGATAAGCATAACAAAACTGATTCTGTGTTAAAGTATGCCTTATTAAATACAAAAATCGCTGAGCAAGATTTTGAGGAAAGCCCAACTGAAGAAACTGTTATTGGAAACTTATACACTTCGTATGTTAATAATTTTATCAGTTATACCAAGTTAAAAGATTACGCAAGCGCAGCATCATATATCACAAAAGCCGAACAGATAGTTAAAGCAAGGGGAAAGCTCTTGAAGTACGAAGATCAAATTAGAGACACCGAAGCACGCTCTGATTATTATGCCGCAGTTGGGCAAAATGATAAGGCACTAAAGGCTGCCCATGCTGCGATTACGCTGCAAAAGGAAAATTTCGAGACCGAAAATACACAAGCCATTGCCGAAATGAATGCACTGTACCAACTGCAGGCCAAAGATAAATCTATAAATACCCTTAATAAAGATATTAAGCTCAATAACTTAAAACTAGAGCGTAACCGACTTATTTTGTTAATCGCAGCATTGGTTGTTTTACTTCTGCTTATTTTTATTTTCTTGTTCTACAGCATTTATAAGCAGCGTAAGCTAAAGCAAGAAAAAGAAAAGGTACAGCTGCAACAACAATTGTTGCGTACCCAAATGGAACCACATTTTATTTTTAATACCTTATCTGCATTGCAAAGTTTTATACGCTTAGACGAAAAAGATGAAGCTATCAAATACTTAAATCAATTTAGCCGCCTGTTGAGGAGTAGTTTAGAATTAAGTAGAGAAAAACTGGTGCCGTTAAGTCAAGAAATTGAAACCTTGGCAAATTATTTGAGTTTACAGCAAATGCGCTATAACAATACTTTTAAATTTAACCTTAACATACCAGTTAACGAAGATTTAGACACCATCATGTTACCTCCAATGCTGATACAACCTTTCGTAGAAAATTCGATTTTGCATGGTATAAACTTAGGAGATAAAGAAAGTTTCATTAGTGTTGATTTTTTATTGGAAGATCCGGTTTTAAAAGTGGATATAACTGATAGTGGAAAAAATGTAGCCGAAAATAAAATACAAAACCATCAATCGCTTTCTGGTATAATAAGTAAAGAGAGGTTAGAGTTGTTAGGTAAGGAGCGTAGTCAAAATGCTGGAATAACCTATATTAAAAATCAAAACGGTGGCACTACCGTTACTTTGCATATTCCAACAAGCCCAATAGTATAATTGATTTGTAAGGTAGCGGCATTTGTAATCGGTTGCGATGTACCTACTTACCACATATTCTATTGTAAATGTTTTTTTGACCCCTGAAACGTTTAAATTTGCTTTTGCCACTATTGCGTTTGCTACACAATTTGAGTGAAAAAATTTTAGTGGTTTCGTGTTTAGGGGGTAAATTTGAAACAAATATCCTCGATGATAAACTAGAAATGCTACAATAGCTTTTAATTGCAACAACCAAAATTGAATTGATAAAAAAAAACTATGTTTAAAGCGCTGATGTTGAATTATTTACAAAAGAATAAGGCCAAATTATTTTCAATATTTAAGGATGACAAAATTAGTTTATATATAGTTTTTAGAGTTGCCTTAACAATTTTGCTCTTGTTGATGATAGGCAATTCCAGTAAAGCGCAAACCCAACTTTTTGATAGTTTAGAGGTTGATAGTTTGAACTTTGTTGAAACAAGAGCCAACATCAACAAAAAATCTAGTGATAATTTTTTAAAAAATGTGTACCAGCAAAACGAAAAAGAGTTGCCATACAGACTGTTGCTGCCAAAAAATTACAATACTGCTCAAAAATATCCTTTGGTAATTACTTTTCATAACTCTACTAGAATTGGTAATGACAACGAAAAGCAATTGGAACCATTGGCCAAAATTTGGAATAGAGATGAAATATTTGAAACCTATAACTGTTTTGTAATTGCCCCTCAATTTAACCAACGTTCTTCGAATTATACCGAAAATGAGAATGGCGTGTTAGTTTCAAAACCCAGTAATGATGTGCAATTGGTTTTGGAGTTGTTGAAACAAATTGAAACGTTGTACCACATCGATAAATCGAGAATTTATTTGGTAGGTTACTCAATGGAATATTTTAATTGCTGATGACCTGAAGATACATAGGTTTAATGTAAAATCTTATATACATAAACTTTGGGGAGATGCGGTTGTGTACGAGGCTAACAGTTTAAGCGAAGTTATAGAAGATGTTTTCGACATAGAATTTGATCTTTTAATATTGGATATAAATATGCCTGGTAGTGAGCAGTTAGAAGATTTTGTTAGTCAGGCAGTAAAATATACCAAGGTAATTATCTTTTCAGAATATGATAAATTAGATCCTAGGGTTGAAAACTTATTAAAAATAGGAGCAGATGCTTTCTTGGCTAAATCTTCCTCGCAAGAGCAGGTCATTAATACATTACAATTTTTATTTAGTTAAAATTTATACAAAAATATTTAAAGCATCCTGTTAGGATGCTTTTTTGGTTTAATAAGAGTTGTAATAGCGCTTTCCTTTATTTAATTTTGCACGATGTCTTTGCCAGAACAAAAAAATAATCCACTACATGGGCTAACTTTAGAGTTTATAGTTAAACAACTGTTCTTTCATTATGGCTGGGAAGAATTAGGCAATCTGGTTAAAATTGCGTGTTTTAAGAATGAACCTTCTTTAAAATCGAGTTTGAAATTTTTGCGTAAAACAGATTGGGCAAGAAAAAAGGTAGAGAAGCTTTATCTCAATACCTTCCATTAATTTAAAGTTAAAAAGCGTTAAAAAACGCTAAGCTTTCGCTTACAGTAACTATCTTCATCTTATGAAGTTAATTATTTGTCAAATCATCATTCTGTTTTGTTGTATTTCAGTATTAAAAGCACAAACCCAAGTTAGCGGCTTGGTGCAAGATCGTGGTACTAGAAAAGCAATCAACTATGTTGATGTTTTTAACCTCAACAACAAAGCCCAAACAGCAACGAATGCCAAAGGAGAATTTACAATAAAGGCAGCATTAAATGATGTGCTGGTATTTAATATTCCAGGCTATAAAACAGATACTTTATTGCTGATTAATTTAAACGAAGTAAGAAGATATCTCGATAAAGCAAGTAACCTGCTAAGTACAGTAACTGTTACCAATAATCAAACTTTAAAGGAGCAATATGCGCAAACTTTTAATAAAGCAAATGCAGTATTGCTTACGCCTGGCAGAGGGCTTTTATTTTATCCATCCGGTTATTTTAGTAGAGAAGGCAAAGAAGCAAGAAGATTTAAAAGGATGCTAAAACAGGATGTAAAAGAAAACCAAATCGATAAATGGTTTAATCCCAAAAATATTAAAGCCATTCTTCCTTTACAACAGCCAGAATTAGATGCATTTATGGTAATGTACAGGCCTACCTTAAAGTTTGTGCAAAATGCAGATGCAGAAGATTTAAGGTTCTATTTAATTGATGCTTATGATAAATTTAAACTCTTGCCAGCAGAGAAAAAAGTCTTACCATCGTTAAAAGTAAGTGAAATTAAGTAAATTGCAGTTAATTACTCACTAATATTTAGTTGATCTTGAAAAATGTAATCCGTTTTTATCTCTTATTTTTAGCACTTACAACAATTTTTAGTTTTAAAATTGATGCTAAATCGAGCGCTAAAAAACAATCTGTTTTGGTATTTTCTTTTACTAAAGGTTTTAGGCATTCGTCTATTGCAGATGGGGTTTTAGCTATACAAAAGCTAGGTAAGATCAATAAATTCGATGTGGATACTACCGAAGATGTGAAAAAATTCACCATCGAAAACCTGAAAAAATATACCACGCTAATTTTTTTAAATCCTACAGGTTCTGATGTTTTTAGTGCCGAGCAAAAGTTTGCCTTAAAACAATATATTAATAACGGAGGTGGCTTTGTGGGCATACATGCTGCAAGCGATTTTAGCTACGAATGGGAATGGTATGGCAAAATGGTAGGTGGATACTTCGAAAGCCATCCTAAAATTCAAAGTGCTAAGCTCAATATTGTTGCGCCAAAAAACATGATGGTAAATGGATTGCCTCAACCATGGTTGCACACTGATGAGTGGTATAATTTTAAGTCATTTAATAAAGAAGTTAAAGTCTTGATAAAGGTTGATGAAACTTCTTATCAAGGAGGCAATATGAAAAACGATCATCCAATTAGCTGGTACCACGAGTATGACGGTGGAAAGGTTTTTTATACTGCATTAGGACACACCAAAGAATGTTATACAGATCCATTATTTTTGATGCACCTATATGCTGGATTAAAATGGACCATGAATTAATTTTATCCAGCTGGTCTTAAATTCAGCCTATTCAACGCTAATAAAATCGCTATCTAGCATAAAAAATATATCTGTCAAACTTTACATTATTAAAAACCGTTGATATGATTAGAATAAATGAAGAAACGTCAGTAGAAGTGTTGCAGGATATTAAAATAGGAGATTTAGTAACTGATGGTTTTAGTAAAACTAGTTTGGTAGAAAGTATAGAAACTACCGATGATGGTTTGTATAAAGTTTACGAATTCTATTTGGTTACAGGGAGGGTTATCACAACAAAAAGGTAGTTAAGCTTTCTTTCTTAAAAATCTATTATAGGCAATTAATAGCCATCCAATAAAGATAAAAGCAATTATCATTAAGCCAGAATTGAGCAGCACTTTCGGATAACCGATTTCATTTACATTTAAAAACGGGTAGGGATACCATCCTGTAAAGTGACCTCTGATTAAAGAATAGATCAGGTAGCTCAATGGAAAATATGCCCAAGTTAATCCATCAATCCAATTGAGTTTGCCCCTTGGTGTAAAAAAAGTCCAATACAAAACATATAGAATAGGAACAGCTACATGTAGCAGATTATCTACAATAAGTTGCCAGCCAGTTGGTTGCCAAATGCCACGCAATACAAAATTATAAACCAAGCCAACAATAAATATGTAAAGTGCAATGGCAGATTGTACTTTTACAGAGGAAAAGTATTTGCCAAAACTACTAATTGGTGTTGTTAAAGTAATGGTTAGGTTCGCTGCTACTAAAAAATTACTGAGTATAGTAAAATAGCTAATAAAATTAAAGAAGCCACCATTGGTAATAATAAGCTGTAATATAAGCGCAGACCAGCTGAGCAAAGCCAGAACTATAGCATATACCTTTTGCCAATGATGTAGGTTTTTTGATGCCATTAAAAGGTTGTTGATCTCTTTCACTAAGGTAATATTTTGCCAGGTAATAATTCGTTTATCGGTTAATAATTTTAATTGTCGAGAAATTATTTAACTAAGTAAATGGCTGTAATAAAGAATAGCTAAATACTTAAAAATGTTAGTGTAAATGTTAATATTACCTAGTAAATTAGCTTAATTCTATTTACTAAATCATTAACAAGTACATGAAAAAGTTATTGCTGATTACTATTCTTTTTGTCTGTTCCTTTTGGGTTCAAGCACAAAATCAACCTTTGTTTAATGCAAATTTGGAGGCTGCTACTGTTTACCGTAATGCAGTAGAATTGAACCATACGGTTAAGGTAAATTTGCCAGCAGGCTCTAGCGAGTTGATATTAGGTAACATAGCCAATAACATAGATCAAAATAGTATTCAGATCAGTACGCCTGCGAATGTTACCATCCTTTCTACAACATTTGTTAGAGATTATTTAAAGAATGAAAGTAAAAGTCCTGCTTATTTAAAAGTAGAAGATAGCTTAGAAATAGCTAAAAAAGAACTTAATGCTATAGAAAATAAAAAAGCAGTTGATGAGAATTTATTGGTTCTTCTAGATAAAAATCAAACGGTAGGAGGTACGGGCGGGTTAAGCGTTGCCGAACTTATCAAGATGGCCGATTATTACAAAACCAAGCAATTAGAACTTAAAAATAGCATTTATAAGTATGCTGTTTTGCAACAGAAACAAATTCAGAAAATTAGTAGATTACAAAAACAGCTTAGCGAACTTGGAGCAGATCAATCTGGAACAAAAGGGCAATTGCTTATCCAAATCACATCGAATGCTGCTATTAGTGGGGCAAGCTTTAATCTTAGTTATTTGTCTCCAAGTGCTTATTGGACGCCATTTTACGATCTTCGTGCCGAAAATGTTTCGACACCTTTAAAAATCGTTTATAAAGCCAACGTTGTACAATTTACAGGTTTAGATTGGAAAAAGGTAAAGTTAAGCCTATCTACCGGAAGCCCAACACAAAGTGGAACTGCGCCTTTGTTGTCTGCTTGGTTTTTAAGGTTTGGTTCTATAAATGAAGATTACAAAAAGCAACAGTATCAAAATACTATTCAAAGCGTAGAAAGAAGAGCGCCTGTAAGGGAAATAGGGGGAATTGGTGCAGATGTTGTTGCGGTTAGGGATCAAAATCTTGCATCGCAAAGTACAAACGCACTCAACACTTCTTTTGATATTGATATCCCTTATGACATTGCATCAAACAGTAAGCCACACAGTGTGATATTGAATACCTACAACCAACCTGTTAATTATAAATATTACAGTGTACCAAAGTTAGAAGCAGATGCATTTTTGTTGGCCGAAATTACAAATTATGAGCAGCTAAATTTATTGCCAGGAGAAGCAAATATCATATTTGAAAACACTTACGTTGGCAAGTCTTACATTAACCCTAATGCCACCACAGATACCTTAAATCTGAGTATGGGAAGGGATAAAAAAATAATAGTAAAAAGAGAAAAAGTAATAGAACAAAATGCGGTTAAAACTATAGGGAGTAGTAAAAAGCAAACATTTACCTACGAAATTAGATTACGTAACGGCAAAAAAGACCCTGTAAATCTACTATTGAAGGATCAATATCCTATATCAACCGATAAAGCTATTGAGGTTGAATTGCTTAGTGCAGATGGTGCGGCTATAAATACAGAGACAGGTGTGTTAACTTGGAAACTAACCCTGCAACCTGGGGTTACACAGAAAATTAGAATAAGTTATTCGGTAAAATATCCTAAAGATCAAAATATAGAGAACTTGTAGGTTATTGATAGTAAGAGATATGCAGTAATTTTTTTGCTTTGATACTGTCACGATTATTGGTTAGCTAACGTTTACCATGTAAGTTCTTTTTGTTAACCAAAAATTTAAAACCAAATAAAATGGAAAGGAATTTAATTTTTGTAGGCTTGCTGGTCTTTTCAATGATATTTACTGCCTGTGAAAAGGGTAAGATTGATAATTTAGATCAAATTAGTTATGGTTCATCTTTTGGGATGTGTGTAGGTTATTGTAAAAATGAGTTAACCGTTTCCAGTTCTAAAATGACGTACTCCAAAATTCAGCATGCACCAAAACCTGATACAAAGACTTGTACGCAACCCATTACGGCTGAGGAAGTAGCAGTAATTAGAAACTTACTTGATAGCGAAAAAATAGCGGCATTGCCAGAAGTAATCGGTTGTCCAGATTGTGCTGATGGCGGTGCAGAATGGGTTGCCATTAATGCCGATGGGAAAAAGTATAAAATCACTTTCGAATATGGTAAACCACCAAAAGAACTGGCAGCTGCAGTTGCACAACTTAAAACGCTAAAAGAATTGTTTAAGGATTGTAAGTAGTAAGTAAAGATTATATCTACGGTTCGCCAACACGCATATGTAATGGTAAAAAATTATAGATTATTTGGCGCAAGATTGGACAATACCAATTGATGTTATTAAGCTATACGCAACTGCAGATGTAATAACTGGTAAACGTTTTGTTTTTAATATAAAAGGTAATGATTATCGCTTAGTTGCTGATGTAGAATTTAAACTGAAAATAGTTTTTATAGTTTGGATTGGCACACATGCTGGTTATGATAAAATTAAAGTTGAGGAGGTGAAATATGTTAAGGGTAATTAAAACTGAAAAAAAATATGAGTTGGCGTTAGAAAAGGCTTATTTTTTAATGCAAGAGGAAATAGAATTAAATACCAAACAAGCTGACGAATTAGATTTGCTTACTTTGCTTATTTAGCATTACGAAGAATCTCAATATCCAATTATGCCGCCAACTCCAATTGAAGCTATAAAATTTAGGTTAGAACAATTGGGTAAAACACCTAGCGAATTATCTAAGATCTTGGGAACTAGAAGTCGCCAATCTGAAATACTAAGTGGTAAACGCAAATTAAGCTTAAGTATGATTAGGAAATTGCATGAAGTTTTGAATATCCCAGCGGAGAGTTTGATTGGGGCTTATTAAAGTCTTGCGTTGTTGTATGCTAATTTGACAAAATTTTTCTGGCATTAAACTTTGACAAACTATTTGCCATTTGCCTAAAAGTTTGTCGAAGTTAGGAGTAATGCAATTGGTGTTTCTTTCACAGTTTTTTGTTCTCTAAACCCGATATTCGTGAAAAGCGAGTTTTTCACGAGCTTGTAACATTAGCGGGGCTGGTTTAGCCATTAAACACTAACAATCTTTTTCTGCTAAAACAACCAAGTATCAATTTGTTAATCATTTGCTAACCAAAATATAATGTAATTTTTTAATTTACTACATTGCTTAGTTAGGCTGTTTGACTAGCAAATTGAAATGTTTACGTTACTCATTATACATTAGTCTTTTAACTTTGAAAAAATTCTTACTCAAAGGCTTGATTATCACAAAATAAGTTCATACTTTTGCAGTCCCTTAATGTGGCCTCGTTGTAGGCTGGCCATTAGGGGAGTTTTTAAATAAAATAGCAAAAACAAAAAGCAAGAAATGCCAACCATTCAACAATTAGTTAGAAAAGGTAGAGTAGCACTGGAGTTCAAGAGTAAGTCTCCAGCGTTGGACAGCTGTCCACAGCGAAGAGGTGTATGTACACGTGTATATACTACTACCCCTAAAAAACCAAACTCAGCAATGCGTAAAGTTGCGCGTGTACGTTTAACCAATGGAAAAGAGGTGAATGCCTATATTCCTGGAGAAGGTCACAACTTACAAGAGCACTCGATCGTGTTAATTCGTGGTGGTCGTGTTAAAGATTTACCAGGTGTACGTTACCACATTATCCGTGGTGCATTAGATACATCAGGTGTAGCTGGTCGTAACCAACGTCGTAGTAAATATGGTACTAAGCGTCCTAAACCAGGGCAAGTAGCTGCAGCACCAACTAAAGGAAAGAAAAAATAATTAGGAGGAAACAGAAATGAGAAAATCAAAACCAAAAAAGAGAATTATTCTTCCTGATCCTAAGTTTAACGATGTTCAGGTTACAAGATTTGTAAACAATATGATGTTCGATGGTAAAAAATCTATCGCTTACTCTATTTTTTATGATGCAGTTGAAATAGCTGAGAAAAAAACTAGTGAGAACGGTTTAGAAGTTTTTAAACGTGCTTTAGTAAATATCAGCCCAGCAGTAGAGGTTAAATCTCGTAGAGTTGGTGGTGCAAACTTCCAAGTGCCTACAGAGGTAAGACCAGACCGTAAAATTGCTTTAGGCATGAAATGGTTAATCACTTATGCTCGTAAACGTGGTGAAAAAACCATGAAAGAGAAATTAGCAGGTGAAATTGTTTCGGCAGCTAAAGGTGAAGGTGCAGCAGTTAAAAAGAAAGAAGATACGCATAAAATGGCTGAGGCTAACAAAGCGTTCTCTCACTTCCGTTTTTAATTAAATAAAGATACATAGATAAAAATATTACGCCGATTATTTAAAATTTAGATAATCGGTGTAATCATTTAAAAATCGTAGTAATCAAAAAATTATAATGTCAAGAGATTTAAAATTTACAAGAAATATCGGAATTGCTGCTCACATTGATGCGGGTAAAACTACAACAACTGAGCGTATCCTTTATTATGCTGGTGTTAGTCACAAAATTGGTGAGGTACACGAAGGTGCTGCAACAATGGACTGGATGGCGCAAGAGCAAGAACGTGGTATTACCATTACTTCTGCTGCAACAACTGTTAACTGGAACTACAGAGGTAGCAAATACCATATTAACATTATCGATACACCAGGACACGTAGATTTTACCGTAGAGGTAAACCGTTCGTTACGTGTATTAGATGGTTTGGTATTCTTATTTTCTGCAGTTGATGGCGTTGAGCCTCAATCTGAAACTAACTGGCGTTTAGCTAACAACTATAGTGTTGCACGTATCGGTTTCGTTAATAAAATGGACCGTTCTGGAGCAGACTTTTTAAAAGTTGTTAAACAAGTTAAAGATATGTTAGGTAGTAATGCAGTTCCATTGCAATTACCTATCGGCGCTGAAGATTCGTTTAAAGGTGTGGTTGATTTGATCAACAACCGTGGTATTGTTTGGAATGAGCATGATAAAGGAATGACCTTTACTGAAGTGCCTATCCCAGAAGATATGTTAGATGAGGTTGCAGAGTGGAGAGAGAAATTATTAGAATCTGTTGCAGATTATGATGAGACTTTGATGGAGAAATTCTTCGAAGATCCTAACTCAATTACTGAGCGTGAAATTTTAGACGCTTTACGTGCTGCTGTATTAGATGCTAAAATTGTACCAATGGTTTGTGGTTCATCTTTCAAAAACAAAGGTGTACAAACTATGCTTGATTATGTGATGGAATTATTACCATCGCCAATGGATAGCGAAGGTGTAATTGGAACTAACCCAGATACTGGCGAAGAGATTTTACGTAAACCAAACGAACAAGAGCCTTTTGCAGCTTTAGCTTTTAAAATTGCAACAGATCCATTCGTAGGCCGTTTATGTTTTATCCGTGTTTACTCGGGTAACTTAGAAGCAGGTTCTTATGTTTACAATGCTCGTTCTGAGAACAAAGAGCGTATTTCTCGTATTTTCCAAATGCATGCTAACAAGCAAAACCCAATTCCTAATGTAGGTGCTGGTGATATTGCGGCAGTAGTAGGCTTTAAAGATATCAAAACTGGAGATACTCTTTGCGAAGAGAAAAATCCAATCATCCTTGAATCAATGAACTTCCCTGAGCCAGTAATTGGTTTAGCTATTGAGCCTAAAACTCAAGCAGACGTTGATAAATTAGGTATGGCTTTAGGTAAATTAGCTGAAGAAGATCCAACATTTAGAGTTCAAACTGACGAAGAAACTGGTCAAACAGTAATTTCAGGTATGGGTGAGCTTCACTTAGATATCTTAATTGACCGTTTGAAACGTGAGTTTAAAGTAGAGGTTAATCAAGGTGCACCACAAGTAGCTTACAAAGAAGCTATCTTTGGTTCAACTCAACACCGCGAAACTTATAAAAAACAATCTGGTGGTCGTGGTAAATTTGCTGATATCCAAGTTGTTATTTCTCCAATTGACTCTGATTTCGAAAAAGGTGGTTTGCAATTCGTAAACGAAATTACAGGTGGTGCAATTCCACGTGAGTTTATTCCTTCTGTAGAGAAAGGTTTTGCTTCTGCAATGTCGAATGGTGTATTAGCTGGTTATCCACTTCCTGACATGAAAGTTCGTTTAATTGATGGTTCATTCCACGCGGTCGATTCAGATGCTTTATCATTTGAGTTAGCAGCTAGGATGGCATATCGTGAAGCGTTACCAAAATGTAAGCCTACTTTGATGGAGCCAATCATGAAAATCGAAATCTTAACTCCTGAAGAAAACATGGGTGATGTGATCGGTGACATGAACCGTCGTCGTGGTCAACTTTTAGGTATGGACACTCGTAACGGATCTCAAGTAATTAAAGCAACTGTGCCTTTATCAGAAATGTTTGGTTATGTAACTCAGTTACGTACTATCACTTCTGGACGTGCAACTTCAACAATGGAATTTGACCACTATGAAGCAGCACCTAAAAACGTACAGGATGAGGTAATTGCTAAATCTAAAGGTAAAGTTAAGTCAGAAGACTAATATTAGATGTGAGTATTGAGACATGAGTATTGAGACATGAGAATTGAGATTTGTCTCACATCTAACGTCTCATTTCTCACATCAAAAAAATAAACCGATCCCTTGTTATTAATAGCTCTAACAGGTGGTCATAATTAAAAAAAGAGAATGAGCCAAAGAATTAGAATTAAATTAAAATCTTACGATTATAACTTGGTAGATAAATCTGCTGAGAAAATCGTTAAAACTGTTAAACCTACGGGTGCAGTAGTTAGCGGACCAATTCCGTTGCCAACAGAAAAGAAAATCTTTACTGTTTTGCGTTCACCACACGTGAACAAAAAAGCACGTGAGCAGTTTCAATTGTGTGCTTATAAACGTCTTTTAGATATTTATAGCTCTAACTCTAAAACTGTTGATGCGTTGATGAAACTTGAATTACCTAGCGGTGTTGAAGTAGAAATCAAAGTATAATGATTTTTATAGATCTACGAAAAACCTCGATATTAATCGGGGTTTTTTTGTGGGTATTTTTTGGGTGTTTTGGGGATAAAAATCCCATTAAAAAATATCAGTTTTGGTTAATTTATTTGCTTTAAACAATATTTGAGTAGGTTTTTTGCTTTGGCTTCTTTTTGGCTAGATGTAATTTTTCGCCTCAAATAAACTGTATGAAATTTAAGTACCTAGCCATTGCTGCCTTATTAATTACTATTGTATTATTAAGTATAAGATCTAAAGCCCAACAAGGATTTGGAACTAGCAGCCCGTCACCATCATCAGTAATTGATATGGTTTCAACCAATAAAGGTGTGTTATTCCCAAGAATTGCTTTAACAAGTAGAACTGATGTAATCACTATACCAGCTCCTGCAAATTCGCTAACTGTATTTAATACGGCAACTGCTGGGACCGCACCTAATAACGTGTATCCCGGTTATTACTATTGGAGCTCAGCTTCCAACACATGGGTACGCCTTATTGATGTAAAAAATAACTACTACAACGGAATAACATTAGACGGAATAAATAATGTGGGTTTGGGAGGTACATTAGATCATAACTCTGTTATTTTTTATAATGATAAATCACTAACATTTTTAACTGGTATTGAAGGTCAGCCTTTTCCAGGTACACATGCTACCGTATTAGATAAAGGTGGCCTTAAATTAAGATATAATGATGGTGGAAGTGGAGATGCATCTGGAACTGATTATTATTTATCGATAGAGAATACCAGAACAGGTCTAAATATCAATTCGCAATTAGGAACTCCTTTTGATGGAATGATGACAGGTATTAAAAGCATTTTTGGTTTAGGCCCTTACAATAATCAAAGCTATATCGGTGGTCAGTTTGGAGCCAATGCCGAAGCAAATATTGGTACAAATAGTACCATGATTGGGGTTTTGGCAAAAGCTAATCACAATGTAAACCAAAATAATAGTAAAGCTATTGGCGGATATTTTTTATCGAATAACATAGCTACTAATAACGCAATCAATTATGCACTTTATGCAAAATCTACAGGTGTAAATCCATATGCAATATATGCTGATGGAGGTTCTGTTTTAATAAAAGATCTGGATAATACTGCAACGCCGGTTTTAACAGGTACTAGGCCAGTTTATGCTGATGCCGCCGGTAAATTGGTAATAGGTGCTGCTAGTGGTTCTTCCGGCAATTCAGGATGGGGCTTAACAGGCAATGCACCTGCAAGTGGTAATTTTTTTGGAACTACATCTAATTTTGATGTTCCAGTAAAGATCAATAATAATCTTCAATACACCATAAAAGAAGGTGGTATAGATTTTAATCCTGCAGCTGCTAGTTTTGATGCCGTTAAACCATGGTATCAATTGAGGATGTTAAATGCTACTAATAATAATGAGAACGGAGTTTATATGTATAAAGATGGTTCATCTCAGTTATCATCTTACGAAGCTAGTACAGGAACCATAAATAATTTTTTCACTACTATTCCGGGTACTACATTAGGGTTTCCAAGTGGTGCCTATATTCAGGCGTCAAATGGAACAACTACCCAAGCCAGTATAATAGCAACTGAGTTTGATAAGATTACTGTTTCTAACAATGTTCCTGCAGCATTTAAAGGAGTAGAATATGCAGCAGATTATAGTGCCAATTACAGCCCTTTAAGTTTAATTACCAAAAAGGATTTAACAAATGCAATTACAGCATTACCAAGCAATACAAAAGGAAGAGTGGCCTGTACTGGTGCTGCAAGTCAAATTATTTCTGATACAAACGTTACTGCAACTGCAGTAATACTGATAACATACGAGGATGCTGCTGGTGGCGTAATATCGGTTGGCTTAGGAGCAAGAGTAGCGGGAACTTCATTCGTAGTCAATTTTGCAGCTTTGCCACCAACAACAGCGTTTATCAATTATACAATCATTCTATAATTTCAGTTATGTATCCTAAATTAACAATAACCTTTGCTATTTTTTTAGCTAGTGTAGCTACTGTTTTTGCCCAATCTCAAAACGTTAGGAGTTTAAATTTTAATAACGACGATCCGTCTGCAGCAACGAGAAAATCAATAACTGTAAAGGCTCCATCGGCAATTAATTTATCGGCAGATCAAACTTGGATATTACCAGGCACACTGCCTTTAGCAAATCAATTTTTATCGGTATCATCAATAACTGGCTCTACTGCAACTCTTGGTTGGACTACTGTTGCAGCGGGCACAGCAGGTTGGGGCTTAACGGGTAATTCAGCAACCATAGCTGGAACAAACTTCATTGGAACAACGGATGCTCAAGACTTAGTATTCAAGACAGGTGGGATAGAAAATTTTAGGATTAATCAAAAAGGTAGATTGATCACTTCGAGCACATTCCCTGCAGCAGGTGCCAATAGTCTTTATGTTGGAGCTGCTGGTAACGATACGCAACTTGCAGGTGCGATAAAAAATACAGCAATTGGCTATCAAACATTAACTGCATTAACTTCGGGTAGCGAGAATACAGCTATCGGAAATCAAGCACTAAACGCTGTTAAAGATGGTATAGAAAATACAGCTGTTGGCGTACTGTCCTTAAATAAGTCTGTTGGTAATTTGCAAAATACAGCCATTGGATATAAATCTTTAACAAATACCACGGGTGATGGAAATACTGCAGTGGGTGGAGAAGCTGGTGCTAATTTAACTACAGGAAGTAGCAATACAGCCATAGGAAATGCTACAAATTTTGCATCAGCAACAGCGAGTAATCAATTAAACATTGCAAATAATATTTTCGGAACAGGATTAAGTGGATCGGTAACAACACCTGCTGGCAAAATTGGTATTGGAACAGCAGGGCCAGACAATACGCTACACGTAAAAGGTACTAATCCTTTAAAATTAGAAGGTCTGCAGACAGGTGCAGCTTCAGATAAAGTCTTAACAGTTGATGCAAATGGTGTGGTAAGACAACAAGTAAATACAAGTGCTTTTCCAGCTGTTTTTATAACTGCAAGTTATACTGTAGCGGCAACTGACTATTATGTTATTGTTAAACCTACAGCGAATGCTACTGTAGATATAACCTTACCGCCAGCAGGAGACTTTAATGGTAGAGTAATTTCTATAAGTAATTTTGCAAATCCTAACCCAACAACCGTCAACATAAAATCAACTTCATTTGCACAATTAAAGATAGGATATGGAGCGCTTCAATCTTCTGTGGTTTTAACTGCCAACAACTCTACAACTAGTATAGCATCTGGAGCAGGTAAATCTACTTGGATAAGCGATGGTGTCAACTGGTACCAAATAGGATTGTAATCGTACGTAATAATTAATGATGGAAGTAGTTTAAAGCAATTGCATAAACGAGAAAAAATTATTTACCTCTACTTTTCATTTCTTCTATTATATTTCGTTCATCTTGTAGCTCTCTTGCTAGCTTACGTTGTTGCTCGTTGGTTTTGGTTTTGTAAGCTTGGTATTCTGCAGAAACCTCATCGTAAAGTTGTGTTCTGTGTTTTGCCTCCAAAATGCTTTTAGCAGATCTTGCAATAACTACAAAAAGTGCAATTGCTAATACTATAATAATAGACCAAACAATAATGTTATAGGTGCCTTTGGTAAAAGAAATACCTAAAAACACAATTTCATTTAATTTGGCATTAGAGTCATTTAAAGAGGTTTCTTTTCCAGTAACTTCCTTTTGTAAATTGGCAACTGTTTTTTGTTGTTCTATAATTGTTGCCTTTGCCTTTTTTAATTCAATCCTTTCTTTGCGCAAAGTATCGCTTACACTTTGCCAAACAGTGCTTAGCCTAGCAGGATTTATTAATTTATAACCATTCAAAGATTTAGATCGAGACAGCATAAATTGATACTGACCTCTCAAACTAAAATCTGTATTCTTAACTGTATCAACTGCTCTTGTTTGATAAGTTTGTCTTTTGGCAATATAGGTTGTTGCTTTTGCAGGAGTTCTTTTAATGTTCGCAGGTGTCTGTGACCATGCACTTAGAACAAATAAGCTTAAAATTAAAGTGGCAGTAATTGCGGATAACTTTTGTTTCATAGCAAATTATCATTTATAATTTAACAATTATAAACAAAAAATATTGTCTTTTCACTTAAAACAAGAGCTAGCAGACAAGCTAAATGTGGTAAAATTACTATTTAATACACCTTTTTGGTAGTCTACTAAATGCAAAAATATTTAGGTTAAGCGGAGTAAGGAGGTATATTTGCAAGCATGACAGTGTTACTTTTTACCATTATAGTTTTAGTGGGAGCCTTTCTTGCTGGCCTAGTGGGTTCGCTAACAGGCTTGGGAGGTGGAGTAATCATCATTCCTTTATTAACATTAGGTCTGGGTGTTGATATTCATTATGCAATTGGTGCCTCAATCATTTCTGTTATTGCCACTTCTTCTGGTTCTGCCGCTGCTTACGTAAAAGAGGGTATTACCAATGTTCGTATAGGTATGTTTTTAGAAATTGCAACAACATTGAGCGCCATAGTAGGCGTAATAATTGCTACCTATATGGATGCAAATTATATTATTGTTGTTTTTGGATTGATTTTATTGTTCTCAGCTTTTATGATGTTGAAGAAAAAAATCGATCATTCTAATAATGAGAAGACAAGTGTTCTTGCCAATTATTTTAAGTTAAATGGCAGTTATCCAACCGAAGGTGGAGTTCAGCAATATGCGGTTCATCGGGTTTTGGGGGGTTTTGCAATGATGTTTGTTGCGGGTACACTTTCTGGCTTGTTGGGCATAGGCTCTGGTGCACTAAAAGTAATAGGTATGGACAACATCATGAAAATCCCTTTTAAGGTCTCAACCACTACTAGTAACTTCATGATTGGGGTAACAGCAGCAGCCAGTGCCTTAGTTTATTTGCATAAAGGACAAATAGACCCTGCTATTGCCATGCCTGTAACCATTGGTGTAATTGCAGGTGCTACATTAGGTGCTAAAATACTTATCAGAACAAAAACCGATAAATTAAAGGTAATTTTTGCAATTGTGGTTACCATTTTAGCATTACAGATGATTTATAAAGGTTTAACAGGAAATGTATGAGTAAACAGATCAAACACTATCTTGGAGATAAAGATGTTCAAATTATACTAGGCACATTACTTCGGGTAGGGGTGTTAGTATCTACAGCAGTTGTACTTTTGGGTGGGATCATCTTTATGGTCACACAAAGTAATCACACAGTTTCTTTCTCAGAATTTAAACCAGAACAAGCCAAATTTTCTTCAGTTGCAGCTATTATTAAAGGTTTAAAAACTTTCGATGGATTAGCAATAATTCAATTTGGCGTATTGTTATTAATCTTTACGCCGATAGCTCGGGTTGTTTTTTCAATTTTTAGTTTTTTAATGGAGAAAGACTACATGTATGTAATCATTGGCATAATTGTATTGTGTGTGATTATCACCAGTTTATACCTCGATGTAGCTCATTAAAGCACTTTTTGAAGCTATTGCGCTGTGCCTTAGAAAAATAAATGCAATTATTTGAAAAAATAATGAGCTAACTATTTGAAAATTAAGATTTCTTTCCTATTTTTGCCGTCCCTTAGCGGGGAATGTATATCCACCTTGAACGAAGCCCTACTGCTTCGATGGGTGTTAAATTTAAAATAGAAAATGTCAGGTATTATTGGAAAAAAAGTAGGAATGACCAGCATTTTTGACGCCGAAGGAAGGAATATTCCTTGTACGGTGATCGAAGCTGGACCTTGTGTTGTTACACAAGTTAAGACCGAAGAGAAAGATGGTTACGTATCAGTACAACTAGGATACGACGAAGCCAAAGAAAAAAACACTACCAAACCTTTAAAGGGTCACTTTGCGAAAGCAAACACTACTCCTAAACGCAAATTAGTTGAGTTTGAGCAGTTTGAAGAATCGTTAACACTAGGCGATACTGTAACTGTAAACATCTTTAACGAAGGCGATTTTGTTGATGTAGTTGGTACTTCAAAAGGTAAAGGTTTTCAAGGTGTAGTTAAACGTCATGGTTTTGGTGGTGTGGGTGGTCAAACTCACGGTCAGCACAACAGATTGCGTGCGCCAGGTTCATTAGGTGCTGCATCTTATCCAGCTCGTGTATTTAAAGGTATGCGTATGGCTGGAAGAACAGGTGGAGACAGAGTGAAAATTCAAAACTTACAAGTTTTGAAAGTTTATGCTGAGCAAAACTTAGTTGTAGTTAGTGGTTCCGTTCCAGGAGCTAAAGGTTCTTACGTAATCTTAGATAAGTAAGCAGATGGAAGTTAAAGTAGTAAACATTTCAGGAAAAGAGACAGGTGCCAAGGTGCAGCTTCCTGAGTCGGTATTTGGTGTTAAACCAAGCGACCACGCGATTTATTTAGATGTAAAGCAGTATTTGGCTAATCAACGTCAAGGAACTCACAAATCTAAACAACGTAACGAAATTGCAGGTTCTACCCGTAAATTATACAAACAAAAAGGTACAGGCGGTGCACGTGCCGGAAGCATTAAATCTCCATTGTTCAATGGTGGTGGTCGTGTTTTTGGTCCACAGCCAAGAGACTATAGTTTTAAATTGAACAAAAAACTGAAATCATTAGCACGTAAATCAGCTTTATCATACAAAGCACAAGATAACAACGTGGTAGTGTTAGAAGATTTTAGTTTCGATAACATTAAAACTAAAAACTATATCAATTTGGTTAATGCATTAAACTTAGCCGATGAGAAAACACTATTAGTTTTGCCTGCACAAAATAATAATATCTATTTATCAAGCAGAAACATTCAGAAAGCTAAAGTTATTACTGCAGCAGATTTAAATACATACGATGTATTAAATGCAGGCAAACTTTTGTTAACTGCAGATTCGCTTAAAACATTGGAGGAGGCATTTGCCAAGTAATATGGAAATTTTACAAAAACCAATATTAACCGAAAAAGCTTCTGCATTAACTGAAAAAGCTAACCGTTTTACTTTCAGAGTAGATCATAGAGCTAACAAGTTGCAGATTAAAGCTGCCATCGAAAAAATGTATGGAGTAAACATCGTAGCCTTAAACACAATGGTTGTTGTAGGTAAAATGAAATCTAGAAATACAAAAGGTGGTATCGTATCGGGTCGTAGCCCGAAATTTAAAAAAGCTATTGTAACCTTGAAAGATGGTGAAACAATAGATTATTACGCGAATATTTAATAAGAATTGAATAATTTATAACTATGGGCTTAAGAAAATTTAAACCAGTCACTCCGGGAACCCGTTTTAGGGTAGGCGCAAGCTTTTCGGAGATTACAGCAACCAAGCCCGAAAAATCATTGGTTGTATCTTCTAAGAAATCGGGAGGTCGTAATAATACAGGAAAGATGACAATGCGCTACATGGGCGGTGGTCACAAAAAATCTTACCGTTTAATTGATTTTAAACGCGATAAGTTTAACATTCCTGCAACAGTAGCTACTGTTGAGTACGATCCAAACCGTACCGCACGTATTGCTTTATTGCACTACGCAGACGGAGAGAAGCGCTACATTATTGCACCTGAAGGGTTGCAAGTAGGACAAACTGTGCTTTCGGGTGATAAAGCTACTCCAGAAGTAGGTAACACATTAACGTTGGCAAATATCCCTTTGGGATCTATCATCCACAACTTGGAAATTCAACCAGGTAGAGGAGCTCAATTGGCACGTAGTGCTGGTGCTTATGCACAATTAGCAGCTAGAGATGGTAGATATGCTACAATTAAAATGCCATCAGGCGAAGTAAGATCTATCTTAGTAACTTGTTTAGCAACAATTGGCGCAGTATCTAACTCAGATCACGCTAACGAAGTATTAGGTAAAGCAGGCCGTAGCCGTTGGTTAGGTCGTCGTCCTCGTACTCGTCCGGTAGCGATGAACCCAGTGGATCACCCAATGGGTGGTGGTGAAGGTCGCTCTTCAGGAGGTCAGCCTCGTTCAAGAAACGGTGTTTACTCTAAAGGCTTCAAAACCCGCTCACTTAAAAAATACTCAAATCGTTTCATCATAGAGAAAAGGAAGAAATAATGGCTCGTTCGATAAAAAAAGGACCTTATATTGACCATAACGTAGAGAAAAAAGTAGTCTCTATGAATGATTCAGGCAAGAAGTCTGTGATCAAAACTTGGTCTCGTAGATCAATGATATCACCAGATTTTGTTGGTCATACATTTGCAGTACATAACGGAAACAAATTTATTCCGGTATACGTAACAGAAAACATGGTTGGTCACAAGCTGGGAGAGTTTGCTCCAACCAGAACATTTAGGGGTCACTCTGAAAAGAAAAAATAATTAAGAGATGGAAGCATTAGCGAAATTAAACAATTGTCCAACCTCACCACGTAAAATGCGTTTGGTTGTAGATCTTATCAGAGGTGAGCGTGTTGAGAAAGCATTAAGCATTTTGAAATTTACCAACAAAGAAGCTGCGATAAGAGTTGAGAAACTATTATTGTCAGCAATCAAAAACTGGGAAGCTAAAAATGAAGGTTCTCGCCCTGAAGAAAACCAGTTATACGTGAAAACGATAATGGTAGGCGGTGGTCGTCAATTAAAAAGATTAAGACCAGCTCCTCAAGGTCGTGGTTACAGAATACGTAAGCGTTCTAACCATGTAACTTTGGTAGTAGATAGTAAAAACGTTGAAACTCAAACTAATTCATAAACATGGGACAAAAAGCAAATCCAATAGGCGCCAGATTAGGGATCATCAGAGGATGGGATTCTAATTGGTTCGGAGGCAACAACTATGCTGATAAATTAGTTGAAGACGAAAAAATAAGAAAATATCTTTCTGCACGTATTGCAAAAGGTGGTGTAGCTAAAGTTGTAATTGAGCGTACTTTAAAACGTATCACAGTTACAATTCACACAGCTCGTCCAGGTATTGTAATCGGTAAAGCAGGTGCTGAGGTTGATAAAATCAAAGAAGAGTTAAAGAAATTGACTAAAAAGGAAATTCAAATTAACATCTTTGAAATTAAACGCCCAGAACTTGATGCACAATTAGTTGCAGAAGGTGTTGCAAAACAACTTGAGGCTAGAATCTCATTCCGTAGAGCAATGAAAACTACTATCGCATCAACAATGCGCATGGGTGCAGAAGGTATCAAAATCATGACTTCAGGTCGTTTAGGTGGTGCTGAGATGGCTCGTAGCGAACAGTATAAAGAAGGAAGAATTCCTTTGCATACTTTCCGTGCAGATATTGACTATGCATTAGCAGAAGCTTTAACTACTTATGGTAAAATAGGTGTTAAAGTATGGATCTGTAAAGGTGAGGTTTACGGTAAACGTGATCTTTCTCCAAACATCGGTGCTACGAGCAATGCTCCAGGTAAAGGTGGCGACAGACCTCAAGGTGCTTTTGGTGGCAGAGATGGCGGTAGAGACAACAGAGGCGGCGGAGACAGAAGGAATGACAAACGCCCAGGTGGTGGTCGTCCGGGTCAAGGCGGTGCTGGTGCTGGAAGAGATAATAAAGGTGGTGGTGCCAACAGAGGTCCACGCAAATAGTTAACAAGATCGTTTAACGATAATATTAAAATAAAATGTTACAGCCAAAAAGAACGAAGTTCAGAAAGATGCAAAAAGGCAGAATGAAAGGTTTAGCAACTCGTGGTGCTGAATTGTCATTCGGTTCTTTCGGGATTAAATCTTTAGAGGCAACTTGGATTACAAGTCGCCAGATAGAAGCAGCCCGTATTGCGGTAACTCGTTTCATGAAACGTGAAGGTCAAGTTTGGATTAGAATATTCCCGGATAAACCGGTAACTAAAAAACCAGCTGAAGTACGTATGGGTAAAGGTAAAGGTGCTCCAGAATATTGGGTAGCTGTAGTTAGACCTGGACGTATAATTTTTGAAGCAGAAGGTGTGCCTTTAGAAATTGCTAAAGAAGCATTAAGATTAGCAGCTCAAAAATTACCAATTCAAACCAAATTTGTAGTACGTAGAGATTACGTAGAAGCATAAAAAAGTTTAGGGATCAATGTTGTAAATAACTTGTTGTTATAACCGCTAGACCCAAACATAAAAATTAATAAAATGAAGAACTCAGAAATCATAGGGCTTTCACAAGAAGAACTAGTAGCTAAGATTGCAGAAGAAAGAGAAAACTTAGTAAAGTTAAAATTTGCACATACAATTTCGGCTATAGAAAATCCTACCCGTATCAATAAGGTAAGAAAAGATATCGCCCGATTAAACACTGAATTGACTAAGCTTAAAGCTCAGTCTGCAACTGAAACTAAATAACTTTAGAGTCGAAATGGAAAGACAATTAAGAAAAACAAGAACCGGGTTGGTGGTAAGCAACAAGATGGATAAATCTGTTGTTGTAGCGGTTGAGCGTAAAGTGAAACACCCGATCTATGGTAAGTTTGTTAAGAAAACTACCAAATTTATGGCTCATGACGAAAAGAACGAATGTGGTATCGGTGATACTGTATTAATTCAAGAAACTCGTCCGCTGAGTAAAAACAAGAACTGGAGATTAGTACAAATTTTAGAAAGAGCTAAATAAGATGGTACAACAGGAATCACGATTAAACGTAGCCGACAATAGCGGCGCAAAACAAGTATTGGTTATCCGTGTACTTGGTGGAACTGGCAAAAGATATGCTTCTATAGGTGACAAAATTGTTGTTACTGTAAAAAGCGCTTTGCCATCTGGTAACATTAAAAAAGGAACAGTTTCTAAAGCAGTTGTAGTAAGAACTAAAAAAGAAATCAGACGTAAGGATGGTTCTTATATTCGTTTTGATGATAATGCAGCAGTGTTGTTAAATGCACAAGACGAGCCACGTGGTACACGTATTTTTGGCCCGGTAGCGAGAGAACTGCGTGAAAAACAATTCATGAAAATTGTATCATTAGCACCGGAGGTATTATAATATGAAAAATAAAGTAACACAAGCCAAAGCAAAAATCCGTAAAGGAGATTTAGTAAAGGTTATAGCTGGCGATTCAAAAGGCCAACAAGGTAAAGTACAAGAAGTACTTGTTGCCAAAAGTAGAGTTGTAGTAGAAGGTATTAACCTTGTATCTAAACATACTAAACCAAATGCTGCTACACCAAATGGTGGTATAATTAAAAAAGAAGCTGCTCTTCATATTTCTAACGTACAGTTGGTTGATCCAAAATCTGGTAAAACTACTCGTGTTGGTCGTAAATTAAACGCCGACGGAAAATTAGTTAGAGTTGCTAAAATTTCAGGGGAGGAAATCAAATAATGGCATACGTACCAAGATTAAAAAGTAAATATAAAGAGGAAATTGTAACTGCACTTAAAGATAAGTTCAATTACAAAAGCATTATGCAGGTTCCTAAGTTGCAAAAAATTGCCATCAATCAAGGTGTTGGCCGTTATTCTGTAACTGATAAAAAAGTTATGGATAGCTCTATCTTAGAAATGAGCACTATTGCTGGTCAACAAGCTGTAGGTGCAAAATCTAAAAAAGATATCTCAAACTTTAAATTACGTAAAGGTATGCCAGTTGGTGTAAGAGTAACTTTACGTGATAATAACATGTATGAGTTCTTAGACCGATTAATTTCCGTAGCTTTGCCTCGTATCCGTGATTTCAAAGGTATCAATGACAAAGGATTTGATGGAAAAGGTAACTATACTTTAGGTATTACTGAACAAATCATTTTCCCAGAGATCAACATCGACAAAATCAACAAGATTTTAGGTATGGACATTACATTTGTAACGTCTGCTACTACTGATGTTGAAGCATTGGAACTTTTAAAACAATTTGGATTACCATTTAAAAATCAAAAAACAGAGCAATAATGGCAAAAGAAGGAGTAAAAGCTCGCGAAGTTAAGCGCCAAAAATTGGTTGCTAAATATGCAGACAAACGTGCAGCTCTAAAAGCTGCAGGCGATTACGAAGGATTAGATAAGTTACCAAAAAACTCATCAGCAGTACGTTTACACAACCGTTGTAAATTAACTGGTCGTCCTCGTGGTTATATGCGTACATTTGGTATCTCAAGGGTAACGTTCCGCGAAATGGCTTTAGACGGCAAAATTCCAGGAGTTAGAAAAGCTAGCTGGTAATTAAGAAGTTATAAATTTTGAGTTATAAGTTGTAAGTTGTATTTTTGCAGCCCTTACAGCTTATAGCTCATTAGTATATAACAACATTTAGAATTTTAACCGATAGCAGGTCCTTAAGCCAGGTGGCCAATGGGATACCACTATCACAACTCAATAATAATGAATACAGATCCAATCGCAGATTATCTGACAAGAGTGAGAAATGCCATCAAGGCAAATCACAGAATTGTAGAAATTCCTGCATCAAACCTTAAAAAGGAAATTACAAAAGTACTTTTCGATAAAGGTTACATCGCAAACTACAAGTTTGAAGACACTAACGCTCAAGGCGTTATCAAAATTGCTTTAAAGTATAACGCAATTACAAAAATCTCGGCAATCCGTACGTTAACACGTATCAGCAAACCAGGTTTAAGACAATACGCTGGTGTAGAAAACATGCCAAGAGTATTAAATGGTTTAGGTATCGCAATCTTATCTACTTCTAAAGGTGTAATGACTGATAAAGAAGCAGCCAAATTAAACATTGGCGGTGAGGTATTGTGTCACGTTTATTAATTAGGAGGATAGCACAATGTCAAGAATAGGAAAGAATCCAATCAACGTACCTGCTGGTGTAACTATAACTGTTTCTAAAGATAATTTAGTAACTGTTAAAGGTCCAAAAGGAGAGTTGTCTCAACAAGTAGATGCAGATATCGCAGTAACACAAGAAGATGGTGTTTTAACTGTAACCCGTCCAACTGAACAAAAAAGACATAAAGCCTTACACGGTTTATATCGTTCTTTGATCAACAACATGGTTGTTGGAGTTACAGATGGTTTTAAAATTGAACAAGAATTAGTAGGTGTAGGTTACCGTGCAACTAACCAAGGTAATACTTTGGATTTAGTTTTAGGTTATTCTCACCATTACGTATTCCAGTTACCAACAGAAATTAAAGTAACTACTTTATCAGAAAAAGGTCAGACTCCTAAAATCATTTTAGAAAGTATTGATAAACAGTTGATTGGTCAAGTTGCAGCGAAAATCCGTTCGTTACGTACGCCAGAGCCTTACAAAGGTAAAGGTATCAAGTTTGTTGGTGAAGTGTTAAGAAGAAAAGCAGGTAAATCAGCTTCTAAAAAATAATTAAAATGGCAGGAAAAAAATTATCTCGTAGAGATCGTATCAAAAAAGGTATCAGAAAAAGACTTACTGGTTCTGAGAGCCGTCCACGTTTATCAGTTTATAGAAGCAATAAAGGTATTTATGCTCAAATCATCAATGATGTAACTGGTAATACAATAGTTTCAGCATCATCTTTATCTAAAGATTTTACTGGCACAGGAAGCAAATCTGATCAGTCTATCGCTGTAGGCAAGTTAATTGCTGAAAAAGCTATCGCAGCTGGTGTTAAAGAAGTTGTTTTCGACAGAAATGGTTACTTATACCATGGTCGTGTTAAATCGTTGGCAGAAGGTGCTCGCGAGGCTGGTTTAGTATTTTAATCTAAGAAATAGGATAAGATGTCAACTATCAATATAAAAAGAGTTAAGACTAGCGAAATCGAATTGAAAGATCGTTTAGTTAGCATACAACGTGTTGCCAAAGTAACCAAAGGTGGTCGTACTTTCAGCTTCTCGGCCATTGTGGTTGTAGGAGATGAGCAAGGTGTTGTTGGTTATGGTTTAGGTAAGGCTAAAGAGGTTACTGAAGCAATTGCTAAAGGAATTGACGATGCGAAAAAGAACTTAGTTAAAGTTCCAATTTTGCACGGTACTGTTCCACATGAGCAAATTGGTAAATTCTCTGGAGGTTTTGTTTTAATCAAACCAGCTGCAGTAGGTACCGGAGTAATTGCTGGTGGTGCAATGCGTGCAGTATTAGAGAGTGCTGGTATACATAACGTATTGGCAAAGTCAAAAGGTTCATCAAACCCACACAACGTGGTAAAAGCAACAGTAGATGCTTTAACTAAAATGCGTGATGCTTATACAGTAGCACAGCACCGTGGTGTAGATTTAAACAAAGTTTTTAACGGATAATATCATGGCTAAAATTAAAATTACCCAAGTAAAAAGCATTATCGATAGAAGCGAGCGCCAAAAAAGAACGATGAAAGCTTTAGGTTTAACTAAAATGAACCAAAGTGTAGAAGTTGAGGCTAACGCTGCCATTATTGGGATGGTAAGAAAAGTTAATCACTTAGTAGCTATAGAGACTGTTTAAATGAATTATAGAATGATTGAATGAGCGGATGTTTTTAACATGTAATCATTCAATCTTTTCTTCATTTAAATTTCAAACAAATTTATTTATCGTTGTCCCTGATTAGTGAAAGCGAAGGGCAACACAAAAGTTTAAAAAATGAACTTAAGTAATTTAAAACCTGCAGCAGGTTCTGTAAAAAAAGTTAAAAGAATTGGTCGTGGTCAAGGTTCTGGTCGTGGTGGTACATCTACTCGTGGTCATAAAGGAGCTGGTTCACGTTCTGGTCACAAAACTAAAATTGGTTTTGAAGGTGGTCAAATGCCTTTACAACGTCGTGTGCCTAAGGTTGGTTTCAAACCTATTAACCGTACAGAATATGTAGGAGTTAACTTAGATGTGCTACAAGGTTTAGCAGAAAGATTTAACTTAACTACTATCGATTTTGCTGCCATACAAGAGCATGGTTTAGCTTCTAAAAATGATTTAGTGAAAATATTAGGTCGTGGTGAAGTTAAAGCTAAATTAGAAGTTACAGCTCATGCCTTTTCTGCAACAGCACAAAAAGCAATCGAAGCTGCTGGTGGCTCAATTGTAAAATTATAATTAATGAAGAAGCTATTTACTACTTTCAGTAATATTTGGAAAATAGAAGAATTAAAACAACGTATATTATTTACGTTGATGATTCTTGTTATTTACAGGTTCGTTTGTCAAGTGGTTCTACCAGGTGTAGATCCTGCTCAGTTAGTGAATACCGAAAAAACTGGTCTATTAGGTTTGTTAGATATGTTTGCTGGTGGTGCTTTTTCTAAAGTATCAATTTTAGCATTAGGTGTAATGCCATATATCTCTGCATCTATTGTGGTACAGCTATTAGGTATTGCAGTACCTTCTTTCCAGAAAATGCAAAAAGAAGGTGAGAGTGGCAGAAAAAAATTAACACAAATTACCCGTTACCTAACAGTAGCCATTACCGCTGTACAAGCAGTTGGTTATGTTAAAACTCAAGTTCCTGAAAATGCGATTATGATAGATCATACCATGTTCTATGTACTATCTGGTTTTGTTTTAACAGCAGGTACCTTGTTTGTGATGTGGTTAGGTGAGAAAATAACGGATAAAGGTTTAGGTAACGGAACATCAATCATCATTATGGTTGGTATTATTGCTCGTTTGCCTATTGCAATTCAACAAGAGGTGTCATCTAAAATCGCTGGTAACAACGGTGGTTTAATTATGATCTTCTTAGAAATTGTGGCCTTATTTGCTGTTGTTATGTTTACAATTTTAATTGTACAAGGTGTACGTAAAGTGCCTGTACAATATGCTAAAAGAATAGTAGGGAATAAACAAGTAGGTGGTGTTAGGCAATATATTCCACTAAAGGTTAATGCAGCGGGTGTTATGCCGATCATTTTTGCGCAAGCATTAATGTTTATCCCTAATGCCCTAATTGGTGTGTTCCCTAAGTTAACAGATAGTTGGTTGCATTCTTATACCGATATCACTTCTTTAACTTATAGCTTAACATTTGCATTTTTGATTATTGCATTTACATTCTTTTATACAGCAATAACAGTAAACCCAACTCAAATGTCTGATGACATGAAGAAAAACGGTGGTTTTATTCCCGGTATTAAACCAGGTTTAGCTACTTCTTCATTTATTGATGATGTAATTTCTAAGATTACTTTCCCAGGATCGTTATTCTTAGCATTGATTGCAATCCTTCCATCGTTTGCGGTTAAAGTTGGTATTCAGCAAGAATTTGCACACTTCTTTGGTGGTACTTCATTATTGATTTTGGTAGGTGTAGTATTAGATACTTTACAACAAATTGAAAGTTATCTATTAATGCGCCACTATGATGGTTTAATGAAAACTGGTAGAGTTACTGGCCGTTCAGGAATTCCTGCAGCTGGTAGTACAACTACAGGAGCCGCATTATAAGATTAGATTGAACTATAGCATGAAGATAGCTTTTAAAAGCCTTTGACATGCTATAGTTCATTTTTCTTCAAAAGCATATCATGTCTAAAATTTATTATAAGTCTCCGGAGGAGATTGAATTAATAAGAGAAAGTTCTTTACTTGTTTCAAAAACACTTGCAGAAGTTGCAAAGCTCATTGCTCCTGGTGTTAGTACTATTGCATTAGATAAATTGGCTTACGAGTTTATAAAGGATCATGGAGCAATCCCTGCTTTTCTAAATTATGGCGGTTTTCCTAATTCGTTGTGTATTTCGCCTAATGATCAAGTAGTACATGGTATTCCAAATGAATATGTAATTAGAGAAGGAGATTTAATCTCAGTTGATTGCGGTGTGATTAAGAATAATTTCTTCGGAGATTCTGCTTACACTTTTTCTATTGGAGAAGTAGATGCCGAAAAGCAAAAGCTTACTAGAGTTACAAAAGAATGTTTAAGCTTTGCTATTGAAAAAGCTGTTGTTGGCATGCGTATTGGAGATATCGCATTTGCGGTTCAGAGCCATGCAGAGAATAACGGTTTTGGAGTGGTTAGAGAACTTGTAGGGCATGGAGTTGGAGTTAAACTTCACGAAAAACCAGAAGTGCCTAATTATGGCAAAAGAGGTAGTGGAGTAAAATTGGAAGAAGGAATGGTAATTGCCATTGAGCCAATGATTAATGCTGGAACAGCAAGTATTAAGTTTTGGTCTGATGGATGGACAGTTACTACAAAAGATAATAAACCTTCGGCACATTTTGAACATACAGTTGCTATAAAAAGAGGGAAAGCAGATGTTTTATCAACTTTTTCATTGATTGAAGAGGCATTAAAAGGATAAGCTAGAGCTTATTTTTTTTGATTTACGAGCAAGAACTTAGTTAAGTTTCTTATCCTCAATTAAGAAAATAAAAATAAACAGATAAAAAAAGTAAAAAAGTAAAAATTTTTATTTAATTTTGCAACCCTGTTTAATAGCAGCTAATTAAGTAAAAATCAATATAATATGGCTAAACAAGCCTCAATTGAACAAGACGGAGTAATAAGAGAAGCGTTATCTAATGCTATGTTTCGAGTTGAACTCGAAAATGGACATGAGATCATTGCTCACATTTCAGGTAAGATGAGGATGCACTACATCAAAATTCTTCCTGGAGACAAAGTTAAATTAGAGATGTCGCCTTACGATTTGTCAAAAGGCAGGATTACTTATAGATACAAATAAAATGAAAGTTAGGTCATCAATTAAAAAACGCAGCGCTGATTGCAAGATTATTCGTCGTAAAGGTAAACTTTACGTTATCAACAAGAAAAATCCGAAATTCAAGCAACGTCAGGGATAATTAAAACATTGGAACGAATTCGTACAACGGTGGCCCGCCGTTCGGTCGTTCGCATTCACAACAATTTATAAATATGGCAAGGATTTCAGGTATTGATTTACCAAGAAACAAAAGAGGTGAAATTGGATTAACTTACATTTTTGGTGTAGGTAGAAAAACTGCTCAGAACATTTTAACTGAGGCAGGTATCGATTTCAACAAAAAAGTACAAGATTGGTCTGATGATGAGTTATCAGCTATCCGTACAATCATTAATGATGGTATTAAAGTAGAAGGTGCTTTACGTTCAGAAGTTCAATTGAACATTAAACGTTTAATGGATATCGGATGCTACCGTGGCTTACGTCATAGAAAAGGTTTACCTGTTCGTGGCCAACGTACTAAAAACAATTCTCGTACTCGTAAAGGAAAGAGAAAAACAGTTGCTAACAAGAAAAAAGCTACTAAATAATAACTGATAGATAGCGTAGTGAGATATGAGATGTGAAAATCATCTAATCCATACTTAAATCTGGAATAAAAAGATAAAAATTAGGATGCCGAGTGCCGGGGTGGAGAAAGTCTCACATCTCAATTCTCACATCTAAAATCTAAAAGAAAAAATGGCTAAAAGTAAAAAAGTTACCAAAAAACGTATCGTTGTAATTGAGCCTGTAGGTCAGGCACACATCAATGCTACGTTCAACAACATCATCGTTACTTTAACAAACAACAACGGTCAGACTATATCATGGTCTTCAGCTGGTAAAATGGGTTTTAAAGGTTCTAAAAAGAATACCCCATATGCTGCTGGTCAAGCTGCTTCAGATTGTGGTAAAGTTGCATTTGATTTAGGTCTACGTAAAGTTGAAGTATTTGTAAAAGGTCCAGGTTCAGGTCGTGAGTCTGCAATTAGAACTTTGCAAGTTGCCGGTATCGAAGTAACATCTATTAAAGATATTACACCGCTTCCTCACAACGGATGTCGTCCACCTAAGAAAAGAAGAGTTTAATTAATCATTTTTTAAAGCTAAGAGTCTCCTGATCAAAGTTGGGAAGATACTTTAAAATCAAAAACAACAAATGGCAAGATATACCGGACCAAAGTCCAAAATCGCCCGTAAGTTCAGAGAGCCAATTTTCGGTCCTGACAAAGTATTAGATAGAAAAAATTATCCTCCAGGCCAACATGGCGCTTCCAAAAGAAGAGGAAAACAATCTGAGTACGCAGTACAGTTAATGGAAAAACAAAAAGTTAAATACACTTATGGTGTGTTAGAAAAACAATTCCGTAACTTGTTTACTAAAGCTTCTGCACGTGAAGGTATCACAGGTGATAACTTATTACAATTGTTAGAGGCACGCTTAGATAATACAGTATACAGATTAGGTATTGCTCCAACCCGTTCAGGTGCACGTCAATTGGTTAGCCACAAACACGTAACTGTAAATGGTGAGGTTGTTAATATTCCATCATATCAATTAAGAGCTGGCGATGTTATCGCAGTACGTGATAAATCTAAATCATTAGAAGCAATCACAAATTCTGTAGCAGGAAGAGTAATCAATAAATTTAATTGGTTAGATTGGAATGCAAGCGAGTTAAGTGGTAAGTTTTTAACTTATCCTCAACGTGATGAGATCCCAGAAAACATTAAAGAGAACCTTATAGTAGAGTTATACTCTAAGTAATAGATTTGGTTAAAGCCCTAGTGGCTTTAACTTTTTTACGTTACACAACATTAATAACGATCTAAAAACATTATAAATGGCAATTTTAGCATTTCAGAAACCCGATAAGGTAATCATGCAGAAATCAACTGATTTCGATGGTCAATTTGAATTTCGTCCTTTAGAGCCCGGTTTCGGTGTAACAATTGGTAATGCCTTAAGAAGAATTTTACTTTCTTCTTTAGAAGGTTTTGCTATTACAAGTATTCGTTTTTCAGGCGTTTCTCACGAGTTTTCTACCATGAAAGGTGTTGTAGAAGATTTAACTGAAATCATTCTTAACTTAAAACAAGTTCGTTTTAAGAAAGTTGGTGATTCGGGAGATTCAGAAAAAGTATTCATCATTGTAAACGGTCAAGATCAATTTTTGGCTGGTGATATTACAAAATTCTCTAACAACTTTGAGGTTTTAAACCCTGATTTTGTGATCTGTAACATGGAAAAATCTGTTACTTTAGAGGTAGAATTAACTATCAATAAAGGACGTGGTTATGTTCCAGCAGAAGAGAATAAAATTACTGATACAGTAGTTGGTGTAATTGCAATCGATTCGATTTTTACTCCAATGAAAAATGTAAAATACACGATTGAAAACTATCGTGTTGAACAAAAAACAGATTATGAGAAATTAATTTTAGATATTTCTACTGATGGTTCAATCCACCCAGAAGAAGCTTTAAAAGAAGCAGCTAAAATTTTAATCCAACACTTTATGTTGTTCTCTGATGAGAATTTAGTGTTAGAATCTCAAGCTAAAGAAGAAACTAAAGAAGTTGATGAAGAAATTTTACATATGCGTAAAATTCTTAAAACTGAATTAGTTGATTTAGATCTTTCTGTACGTGCTTTAAACTGCTTAAAAGCAGCAGATATCCGTACTTTAGCTGATTTAGTATCTTATGATGTTGCTGACATGTTAAAATTCAGAAACTTTGGTAAGAAATCTTTAACCGAAATTCAAGAATTGGTAAAATCTAAACAATTATCGTTTGGAATGAACCTTTCTAAATTCAAGTTAGACGAAGAATAACCCCACCCCTAAATCCCCTAAAGGGGACTTATGGCGAATAAATTTAATATTCACTGTGTATAATTCCCTCAGATTAATTTCAAAGAGACGGTATACACTTTACAAAACAAAAAATGAGACACGGTAAAAAACACAACCATTTAGGCAGAACTACTTCGCATAGAAAAGCGATGTTGGCAAATATGGCTTCATCTTTGATTAAACACAAGAGAATTTCAACAACACTAGCTAAAGCTAAAGCTTTACGTGTTTACGTTGAGCCTCTTATTACTAAATCAAAATTAGATACTACACACTCTCGTCGTACAGTATTTTCTTACTTACAAGACAAAGAAACGGTTACAGAATTGTTCCGTGATGTAGCTCCAAAAGTTGCTAATCGTCCAGGTGGTTACACTCGTATTATCAAATTAAACAATCGTTTAGGTGATAACGCTGAGATGGCACTAATTGAGTTAGTTGATTATAACGAAGTTTACGGTAAAGATACTGCAGCTGAAGAGAAGAAAACTACACGTAGAGGTAGAAGCAAAGCTAAAAAAGCTGATGCTCCTGCTACTGAAACAAAAGCTCCAAAGGCTGAAGCTGTAGTTGAAGAAGCTGAAGTAGTTGAAGAAACTCCTGCGACTGAAGAAGCAACTCCTGAAGCACCAGCTGCTGAGGAAGAAGCTCCAAAAGCATAATCTAATCCGATAGCTATCGGGATCCACTTAATGTGGGAGTTTAAATAAAATTAGACCCTTTAGGATAATCCTAAAGGGTTTTTTATTAGCTAATAATTCGTTTAATATAATTGATGTATTTTTGAAAATCAATTCTTAATCATGAGCAATACCGAAACATTAAATAAATTTAGTCAACTCTTAAAAACTAGCATATCCGAAAAAAATCTAGTTAAATTATCGTTGGGTAATTACCAAGGAAATGATAAAGATTTAAAGAATGTTTACATCAAGTTGGTTAAGATTAAAAGAGTCGATATGCTTTCTTTTAATTATCGCTACAAGACAAGAGACATATTTAAGAATTTAACAATTGAAGATGGCTCCAAATTAATTATCAATTTTTTAAGTAACGATTTTAAGATTGGAACTTTATTTACAGTTGAGCAAGAGATAATTATCGAACATGATAAAAAGAACATCATTAAACTTCGAGAAAGGTTTTTTAATACTAAGCTACAACCAAATTTATCGCATGATAAAGAAAAGAAACGGTTAATCAAACCCGGCGATAATCCTTATTTACATGCTTTAAAAATTACAGATGCTGAAGGCAATGTTTTCAAAAATGCGCAAGATAAGTACAAACAGATCAATCAATATATTGAAATTTTAAGTTCGTTAATTAAAGAGCTGCCAGAAGGAACGATTAAAAATGTAGTAGATATGGGGTCTGGAAAAGGTTATTTAACTTTTGCTTTGTATGATTACCTACATCAGCAATTGAACTTAAAAGCTAAGGTAACTGGGGTTGAGTTTCGGGAAGATTTGGTGAATTTATGTAATGATATTGCTAAACAATCTAATTTCGAGCAACTACATTTTGTTGAAGGAACTATTGAAGATTATAAGGTGAAAGAGATTAATTTATTGATAGCATTGCATGCTTGCGATACGGCAACTGATGATGCCATCTTTAAAGGTATAAAAGCTAATGCCGAATTAATTGTTGTTGCACCTTGCTGCCACAAACAGATTAGAAGAGAAATAGAAAAGCACAAAGTGAAAAACGATGTTTCGTTTTTAACCAAATATGGAATTTTCTTAGAGCGCCAGGCAGAAATGGTTACAGATGGAATTAGGGCATTGATTTTAGAATATTTTGGCTATAAAACCAAAGTTTTTGAATTTATTTCTGATGCACATACTCCGAAGAATGTCTTGGTGGTGGGAGTAAAACCCCTGAATCCCCTTAAGGGGACTTCTGAAGTGAAGCGCAAACAGGAGATTTTGCAAAAGATAAAAGAAACCAAAGCGTTTTTTGGGATTGATTATCACCATTTAGAGCGATTGTTGGATATTTAGTATATGATGAATCATCATAAATTTTGGAGTGCAAAGCTTTTGCTGATAGTTATTTTAATGTTTTTATTTGCTTCATGTGAGCCTAAAAGATTAGGCGAAGCTGTTTTTGATTTGCATGATTTTAGTTTCGGTTTAAGTGTAAATCGACTTTATGAAAATGAATTAAAAAAAGAGATTTCCCTAAAATATTCTGCGTACAGCGATACAGTTTTCAATTATAAAGAAAGTATTAAAAAGGCTGTTGCAGTAAAATATCTTGTAAGTGCTGAAAAATCTGAAGGACCGTTCGCAAAGTTTAAAAACGTTAGTTTTTACAATATGCAATCTTTAGCTGATGTTAATGATAACCTTATGATGATTTCTGCGGATGCAGACTGTGGTTATGGAGATCAAATGAGGCTTTTGAATGATCTGAAGGCAGCATATGGTAAACCTGTGGTTAAACAACACATCGCTAGTTTTACAACATTTACTTGGCGACTAGATGATAGAACTATTCAGATTCAGTTAGAAGTTATTCCGGATTATGAAAACGATAAAAATAAAAAGGGCGATTATTTAAATCCTAATGGTGGATTTTTAAAATCCGATAGTTATGAGCCCAATCATGTTTATCAAATGTTCATTCATATTTTCGACAATGATTCTATACAAGAATTGAAGGAGCAATATGTTTATGCTGAAAATGGCCATAAGCCCTATTTATACGATTATGATGAGAAGACAGTTTCTCCATATTAATCTATTTTGAAAGATTAATATGTTTTTTAAACTTATCTGAAGCCATTATGTTTTTCTAATATTCCGTTGGCTGATGTGTTAAGCTTTGGCCAGTTTTACATTTTAGCATAAGCTTTTGTTATTTAAACCTGATGATAGCGGAAATACTTTTTTGCCAACCTTTAGGTGGCAAGCAAAAAGATTGAAGCGAACAGCAGGACTTCAGAACCCAAAAATTACTGACATTCGTTTTCAAATATCAATACTTAAATCATTTTCTGACTATTCTGCCAACGTGTCAGCCGATAATCGCTTCAATTATTACATTTTAACAGACATTTAGATGTTATTTCTGCCAAAACTCAATTGGCACATTGCTTGTTATTAAGCTTGTAAACATTAAAAAATTTAAAGAAATACAAAATAAAATGGGAAAAATAATTGGTATAGACTTAGGAACAACAAACTCTTGCGTTTCTGTAATGGAAGGTAACGAACCTGTAGTTATAGCCAACAGTGAGGGTAAACGTACAACGCCATCTATTGTTGCTTTTGCAGAAAACGGCGAGCGTAAAGTGGGTGAACCTGCTAAACGTCAGGCGATAACGAACCCTACAAAAACAATTTATTCTATTAAACGCTTTATGGGTTCTAGCTTTGCTGAAGTTTCGAAAGAAGTTGGTAGAGTACCTTATAAAGTAGTTAAAGGTGATAACAATACGCCTCGTGTTGAAATTGACGACCGTAAATATACTCCACAAGAGATTTCTGCTATGATTTTGCAGAAAATGAAAAAAACGGCTGAAGATTTCTTAGGACAAGAGGTTACTGAAGCAGTTATTACTGTTCCAGCTTATTTTAACGATGCACAACGTCAGGCTACTAAAGAAGCTGGTGAAATTGCTGGTTTAACGGTTAAACGTATCATTAATGAGCCAACTGCAGCTGCTTTAGCTTATGGTTTAGATAAAGCACACAAAGACATGAAAATTGTTGTGTTTGACTGTGGTGGTGGTACACATGACGTTTCTGTTTTAGAATTAGGTGATGGCGTTTTCGAAGTAAAATCTACTGATGGTGATACACACTTAGGTGGTGATGATTTTGACCACGTAATTATCGATTGGTTAGCTGCTGAATTCCAAACTGAAAACGGAATGGATTTGAGCAAAGACCCAATGGCTTTACAACGTTTAAAAGAGGCTGCTGAGAAAGCTAAAATTGAGTTATCAAGCACAACTTCTACTGAAATTAACTTGCCATATATTACTGCTGATGCTAGCGGTCCAAAACACTTAGTTAGAACTTTAAGCCGTGCTAAATTTGAGCAATTGGCTGGAGATTTAATTAAACGTACTATCGATCCTTGTAAATCTGCTTTGAAAAACGCTGGTTTAAAAGTTACTGATATCGACGAAATTATTTTAGTAGGTGGTTCAACTCGTATTCCTGCAATTCAGGATGCTGTTAAAGCTTTCTTTGGTAAAGAGCCAAGTAAAGGTGTAAACCCTGATGAAGTTGTAGCAATTGGTGCTGCTATTCAAGGTGGTGTTTTAACTGGTGAGGTTAAAGATGTATTGTTATTAGATGTTACGCCGCTTTCTTTAGGTATCGAAACTATGGGTGGTGTAATGACGAAATTAATTGAAGCTAACACTACAATTCCTTCTAAAAAAGCAGAAACTTTCTCTACAGCTGCTGATAATCAGCCTTCGGTAGAAATCCATATTTTACAAGGCGAGCGCCCTATGGCTGCTCAAAACCGTACAATTGGTCGTTTCATTTTAGATGGTATTCCACCAGCGCCACGCGGTGTGCCTCAAGTAGAAGTTGCTTTTGATATTGATGCTAACGGTATTTTACACGTAAGCGCTAAAGATAAAGCTACTGGTAAAGAGCAAAAAATCCGTATTGAAGCATCTTCTGGTTTAACTGATGAAGAAATCAAGAAAATGAAAGAAGAAGCTGAAGCTAATGCAGAATCTGATGCTAAAGCAAAAGAAGAAGCTGATAAAATTAACGGTGCTGATGCTTTAATTTTCTCTACTGAGAAACAATTGAAAGAGTTTGGTGATAAATTATCTGCTGATAAAAAAGCGCCAATCGAAGCTGGTTTAGAGAAATTAAAAGCAGCTCATTTATCTCGTAACTTTGCAGATATCGATGCAGCTCAAGAAGAATTGCAAGCAGCATGGAACGTAGCTTCGGAAGAAATGTACAAAGCTGGTGAGCAACCTCAAGGTGATGCACCACAAGCTGATGCACAACAAGGTGGCGATACTGTTACTGATGTTGATTTTGAAGAAGTAAAAGACGACGAGAAAAAATAATAAATTCTCAGTTTTCAATTGACAATTTTCAGTTGAATTATTATATAAAAAGCGTTGCTGATTAATTTCAGTGACGCTTTTTTGTTTATTCATCATTAGGAGAAGGCTTTTTCAGCCGACGAAGCAATCTTTTATGCAAAGCTATTTTTATTTGAAAATGAATGGAAGTATTTCATCGCAAAAGCACTCCCGCCATTCGCTGCAATCTTTTGGCAAAACTTACGAAGTCTCTGTTTAGTTCTGCTAGGAAGACTTCGTAAGTTTATAAAGCCAAAAGGATTTCCGCTACTGTCGGGTTTAGATAACAAAAGCTTGTAAAACAATTAACCAATGTGGCTAAAGCCCAAAACTAATTGCAAAAAAATCGTCGGTTAATACCGACGCCAATGAATAATGTTTTACTAAAAGAGCTACTGCATTTTTGCATTTCATTGCCGTTGGCTTCAGCCAACGTAACGAGATGATAAATTAATTAGTGGATCCTTACAAACACTCTTCAATTATCCCCAGCAATACTTTCTCATTCTCAGAAAGTTCGCTTAGCAGTTTAAATTGGTTTTTGGTTCTATCTAAATTTTGTTCTGGGTAGGAGATAGGATAATAAATGCTGCCGTTAAGATAATCGGTTAAAAATCTTAAAGCCTGCATGTAGATAATGTATTTTCCCGAAAATAAGATCAGCTCTTTTTCTGTTTCAGTTAAAATGCCAGCCATTTCAGAAAGATAGCCATCAATCGTAGCCCGAAAATAATCCAATCGAATATTGATTTTGCTTAAATCAGTTTCATTTTCAGAGAACGCACAAAGGTAAGTACGCATCATATCTCCTAAATCTGAAATGAATTTACCAGGCATCAGCGTATCTAAATCAATCACACAAACTCCATTAAAACTAGCTGTATCCAATAACACATTACTAATTTTGGTATCATGGTGCATTACACGATCAGGGAAATTTTTGCTTTGTGCAAAAGAAGTATAATAATCTACGATATAGTGATGATTTAAGGCAGTTTCTATTTCATGTTTTGCATTCGCTTTTAGCTGCTCATTAGCTTTGCTTAAGGCAAAAGTGAATTGTTCGTAACGCCAAGTTAAATCATGAAAGCCTGGAATTGTAGGTTTTAAATGCGAAGTATCAAAGTTAGCTAACAACCTGCCTAATTTGCCAAATTGCTTGGCAGCTTCATAAGCTTGTTTTGGATTGTTTAAAGTATCAAAGGCTGTGGTATGGTCAACAAAAGGTAATAGTCGCCAATAATCCTCCCCATGAGCAAACATTAACTCGCCACTTATGGTGGGCTTTGGGGCTGGGAAAAGATAGTCTGGATAATGTGTTTTTAAATAATCAGCTACAGCTTTGATGTTATTGGCAATGGCAAAAGGGTCTTTAAAAACATGTGTATTTATACTTTGAAGAATATATTTTTCTCCATTTTTAGTAGAAAGCAAATAGGTTCGGTTAATATGCCCCGAACCTATTTGTTGAAAAACCACGGAGTTTAAAGTAAATCCGTAAGCTTGTAATATTTCTTCATCTATGATTAATTCCATAGTTTTTCTGGATACGCTCCATCATTGACCAATTGATCGATACTAGCCTGAACAAATGGCTTATCTTCTTTATAAGTTACACCGAACCATTGGTTTGCTGTTGGTACTACCTTAAAAGAAACGGTATTGTTTTTAACCAATGTTTCCCCAATCATTGGGATATAAAATTCAGCTTTAGGGTTTGCTTTATTTGCTAATGCAAAATCCTTAAACAACTCTTCGGTAATTTTGAAAACGGCAGGAGTAAAGCCCCAGAAATTCATAGAAACTGGGGTTTCAAAAGCCAACGGATATTGTTTATTATCTTCTTCATAAACAATTGCATCACCTTCTTTAAAAACCTTTGTACGTTCTATAATTTCGCTTAGGTTGCCAGCCTCATCAACCTTACAAACACCACGAGAAACAGCTCCAAAATCAGATAATGTTTTGCCTATTTGATAGCCCACAATGCAATAATTACTATCATTAGCTTCTTGAGTTAAGAAATCTACCATTTTTTTGAAGGCATCATAACCATAAAAATCATCAGCATTAATCACACAAAATGGTTCTTTAATCACTTTTCTGCCTGATAGAATGGCATGAGCTGTTCCCCAAGGTTTCTCTCTGTAAATTTCTTCATCGATACCAAATTGTTTCAGGTCGAAGTTTTGAAAAACGTAGTCTACCTCAATTTGTCCTTTTAACTTAGGATCAAAAATGCTTCTGAAATTCTCTACAAATTCTTCTTTAATGATGAATACAACTTTGCCAAAACCGGCTTTAATTGCATCGTATATTGAGTAGTCGATAATGGTTTCGCCATTTGGCCCAAAACCATCAATCTGTTTCATACTTCCGTAGCGGCTGGCCATACCAGCTGCTAAAATTAATAAGGTAGGTTTCATTAAGTATAATTATTAGATAGGGAAGATCTTAATTATTTTGCCCCAAATATATGTTTTAAAAGCCAAAAATTCCACCGCTTTTAGATCTGGTTTTTTTACCTGTCAACATTCCAAATAGACCACGAACAATTTCTTTTCCAATCTGTCTGGTAATGGTGGCTCCCATTACCTGTTCTACCAAACTTTTTTCCCCAGGTTTAGGTTTACTTTCTTGTTCAACCCTTTTTTGTTCTTCAGCAGCTGCTTTTACCTCGTTTTCTTCGGCCAATTTTTGATTAATCCTATCGGTTAACATTTCAAAAGCACTAACTGGATCTATAGTTTTCTGGTATTTGGTAAACAATGGGCTGGCTTGCATTAATTTTTCGCAATCAATAGCTGCCATCGGTCCCATTACAGCCTTTGGAGGTGTAAGCATCGTAGCAGCAACTTCTGTTGGGATACCTTTTTCATTTAAAACGGTAACCAGAGCTTGCCCAGTTCCTAAAGCTGTTAACAATTTATCTATTTCGTAAAATTCCGATTTCGGATAAGTATTTACTGTCTTTTTTAAAGCATCAACATCATTTGGTGTAAAAGCCCTTAAAGCATGTTGTACTCTATTGCCCAACTGTGCCAATACTGTTTCTGGAATATCCATTGGAGATTGCGTGCAGAAAAATACACCAATTCCTTTAGAACGTATTAGTCTGATAATGGTATTTACCTGCTCTAAAAATGCTTTTGGTGCATCATTAAATAGGAGGTGGGCTTCATCAAAAAAGAAAACCAATTTTGGCTTATCTAAATCTCCAGCTTCTGGCATTGCCTGATAAATTTCTGCCAGTAAACTCAATAAAAAAGTTGAATATAAAACAGGCTGATTTTGAACATCCGCAATATTTAATAAACTGATTACGCCTTTGCCATCAATGCGATTAAATAGATCCTCAATATCATAAGAGGTCTCGCCAAACATGCCAGCTAAGCCTTGTTGCTCTATGGCAACAATTTTTCTTAATATGGTACTTGATGTTGATGCTGAAATTGAGCCATAACTGCTTTTAATTTCTGCAGCTCCAGCTCCTTCAGATAAATAACCTAACAATTTTTTCAAATCGTTTAGGTCAACAATTGGCATTTTGTTATCATCTGCATATTTGAAGATGACAGCTAAAACACCTGTTTGGGTATCGTTAAGTTCTAATATTTTGGCTAATAAAACCGGACCGAATTCGGTAACTGTTGCTCGCATTTGAGCGCCAGTTTTTCCACTTAGCGAATACAATTCAATTGGAAATCCGGTAGGCGTAAAAGGTTTATTTAATTGTTTTGCTCTATCCTCAATTTTAGGGTTAGTTGTACCTGCTTGGTTTAATCCAGATAAATCGCCTTTAACATCTAACATAAATACTGGTACACCTGCGTCTGATAGTTGTTCTGCCAAAAGTTGTAAAGTTCTGGTCTTGCCCGTTCCGGTTGCGCCGGCAATTAAACCATGGCGGTTCATCATGCGCAAAGGCAAATTCACCTCAGCATCTGCTAAAACTTCGCCGTCTAAAATGCCTGCACCTAAATATATGGATGCTCCTGTGGGCGCATATGATGTTTTAATTTTTTCTGTAAATAAAGTCTTTTTATCACTCATAGTGTAGCTGTTTTTCGGCTTTAAATTAAGAAAGAAATGTGGTATTTGAAATAGGTTATAAGTCTGCTACGAGGGTATTGCCTCAACGAGCATCTCATTTCCATTTAAATCATAATATGTACAAGTAAGGTGTTGTAAATCTACAATCCATTTTTCTATCCCATTTGCTGCCGCTTCGTTACAAAAAAATAAATAATCTGTTTTTCCTGCTTGATGAATTTTTAAGCTAGCCTTTAAAGCATCTATATCACTTTCAGTACTGATGTGCTTCATTTCCCATTTTGATTCAGCGATAACTGAAAAGTTATTGCTGCCAAAATATTCGATGTGTTCATCGGCTACATAGTGTTCCTATGCAACTACACCCAACTTTTTAATTTCTTGGATGTACTTAGTAAAATATGCTCCACTTTTTGTTTTAGTATGTGCTGCTCTAATTTGCTCTATAGTAAATCCTTTTTTATTGTTTAATTGATCTTTATCCATAGGAAATTTCTAAAAGTGTTAATTAATATACGTTCATCTTCTTCTGAAATTCATCTACAAATAGGCTAACGTGATAGCCGTCTGCTAAAGCATGGTTTACATGAATTGAGATGGGCATAGATTTTTTGCCATTTTTATCTGTCATTTTACCAAAAGAAAATTTTGGGCAGCTATCTTTAAAAGTAAAGCTGCGAGCATGAGATAATGATGTAAATTTTAGCCAAGGCATAGCTGAAATATGGATTACATTTGCGCCAGAGCCAGCTGGAATTAATCCTTGTGTATTTTGAACCTTTTCTATCTCTTTTTTTGCCGCCGCTTCAAAATCTTCAAATTCTGGTGAATAATCAATATAAGAAAATCCAAAGGTGCCATCGGGTCTATTAATAACAGCCGAGGCATGAACATAATCATAAATATAGATCTGATTGTCTTCTATCCTAAGTCTAAAATTCTCTATTGAATTAGCGGCAATTAAAGCTTGATGCAGATAATATAGGAAGAAACCTTTGCCCTCTTTTTTGCATTTATGATAAGCTATTGTACAATCAATTTCTACTACCACACCAAAAAATGGTTCTTCAAAGTTGTTAAAGAAATTAAAATGATCTTTCCGGGCCCACTTTTCTAAATCGTAAAGCTTTCTCATTTTTTAAGAAAAGTTAAAATATTGGTAATGTTTTCTACAGTCTTAAAATTATTATGCTCTACATTATGTTCTACAACTTCGTGTGCCCAAGTGGTATGGAATGGCACGTGAACTGCATGACCACCAATTTGTAGTACCGGGAGTACATCAGATTTTAATGAATTACCTATCATTAAAAAATTTTCGGCCTTACAATCTAAATGTTTCAATAATTTGAGGTAATCTTTTTCATTCTTTTCACTCATAATTTCTATATGATGAAAGTAATTCTCTAAGCCAGATTTCTGCAATTTCCTTTCTTGATCTAGTAGATCGCCTTTGGTTGCTACTACTAGTCTATAATCACCTTTTAAAGTTTCAAGAACGGTTTCAATCCCATCTAACAACTCTATTGGTTTGTTCAGTTGTTCTTTGCCAAATTCCAAGGCCTTACTAATCATTTCTAAACTTGCAGTGCCTTCGGTAACATCTAAAATGGTTTCTATCATAGAAAGCATAAAACCTTTAATGCCGTAGCCATATAAGGGAAGGTTACGGATTTCAGTTTTAAAAAGTTCGTTTGCTACGCTGTGTAAGGGAAGATAATCTTCTAATAAAGCACAAAATTTGTCTTCAGCTTCGCGAAAGTAGGGTTCGTTAACCCATAATGTGTCATCTGCATCAAATGCGATGACTTTTATATCTTTCATTTTTATTACTAGTTTTGGATAGTAAAAATAAGAAATTTACCTAAAGCTTCTCCAACCGATTAAGGAGTGGGAGCTTTTTTAATTACAAGGTGTAAATAGTAAAAGTTTTATGATAACTGGTGCTGCAAATAGGATGATCCCTAAAATAAACAATACGGTTAATAGATGAACCAGTTTGTGATTGATTTTTAAAAAGATAAACTGTTCTATCGTTCTGCCTAACCAAAAAAGAGAAATGCCCAATAAAAAGACATTACCTAATTCGGTGCTTAATAATTCTTTAGGGAATATAAAACATACGACACCGATACTTAAAAAGATATAGATCAATCTTAGATTGGCAATTTGAATGATAGCTTTATTTGCTAACGATAACTTCTTAAGCTCATTTTTCCAACCAAATAGCTTCCAGAAAAATCCATGAAAAACTGCAAAGCAGATAGCGTGTATGCCGCCTAAGTAGATGATATATTTAATAGTTGAGTAGGTAAACATTTAGTTCTTAACTAACTCCCATTTATCAACAGTCATTTCTATTTTATCGTTATCGGTTTCAGGGCTTGGATTGTAAATTCTGATTTTTCCGTCTTTGGCTTCAATTTTTATGGTCATTGCTTTGCCATTTCCATCTTTTTTAAGCCCTTTATATAGGCCAAAGCCAACAGTTAGATCTTTATTAAGGTTACATTACTGAACTTCTATTTCCGTAACTTTTTTTCTGTCTTGCCCAAACTCAATAGTTATGTTATTGTTTTTAGGGTCAACAATTACTTCCATTTTTAAATCTACTTCTGGTTGCCCTGCTGCCGCAACCTTACTTACATGATATTTGATTACACGGTCACAATTGTCTTTACCCACTTTAGCAGCAGTTGAAAGAAATAAGATGATAATTAACACGAATGCCGATTGGATGTAGTTGAATGTTTTCATAGCAGGTCAATTTTTTATTTAATTTAAGGACTAATTAAATAGCAATCAAGCTTTTTTTGAATTCTTGAATTTCGTTGTAATTATTGATGCCAAGTACTTCAGTTTTAGATCTCCTCCTATGCTATTCTTAACGAGGGAATTGATACTGCATAAAAAAGGTCGAGGGGAAACCCTCAACCATTAACCTTTAATCTTCAACCTTTATCTAAGAGAACTCTCTAAAATCTTGATCCGCTTTAATATTTAATAAGCTTTCGTAAATTAAGCTAATAACATTATCAACATCTTCTTTATGTACCATTTCTACAGTAGTGTGCATGTAGCGCAACGGTAATGAGATTAGTGCAGATGGAACACCGCCATTTGAATAAGCAAAAGCATCAGTATCTGTACCTGTAGAACGTGAAGAAGCCTGTCTTTGGAAAGGAATTTCGTTCTTTTCTGCTGTTTTGATTAATAATTTATTCAAATTAGTCTGCACTGCAGGAGCATAAGATACTACTGGGCCTTTACCACATGACAAATCGCCTTGCGTAATTTTGCTAATCATGGGTGTAGTTGTATCGTGTGTAACATCTGTTACGATGGCTACATTTGGTTTAATACGTTGTGCAATCATTTCTGCGCCACGTAAACCGATTTCCTCTTGTACAGAGTTTACAATGTATAAACCAAATGGCAATTTTTTCTTGTTTTCTCTTAATAAACGGGCAACTTCTGCAATCATAAAGCCACCAGCACGGTTATCTAAAGCACGACCAACATAATAACGATCGTTTAAAACCATAAACTCATCTTCGTAAGTGATTACGCAACCTACATGTATGCCCAATTTCTCTACTTCTTCTTTACTAGTTGCACCGCAATCTAAAAAGATGTTTTTGAGTTGAGGAGCTTCTTCCTTTTCGCCGTGACGGGTATGGATAGCTGGCCATCCAAATACCGCTTTAACCAATCCTTTTTCGGTATGTATATTTACGCGTTTTGATGGCGCAATTTGATGATCAGAGCCTCCATTGCGAATTACATAGATTAATCCATCACTGGTGATGTAATTTACATACCATGAGATTTCATCGGCATGAGCCTCAATAACAACTTTAAAAGCTGCTTTTGGATTTATTACTCCAACCGCCGTACCATAATTGTCGATGAAATGTTCATCAATATATGGTTTTAGATAATCTAGCCATAATTTTTGACCTTCCCACTCATATCCAGTAGGAGCGGCATTGTTAATATATTTTTCAAAAAATTGTAGCGACTTTTTAGTGACTACTGGAACATGTTTTTTCTTGTTTTCCTGTCCTTTCGGCAGGCTAGCTTCTTCTTTTTTCTTTGCCATAATATGATTACACAGATTAATGTGATTCTACTTATTTTATTTCTAACTCCATAATTACAAAATCAAAGCCATCTGCTGTGTAGGTTTTGTCTGTGTCGTGGAAACCAAATTTAGTATAAAATTCCTTTGCATTTACCCTAGCATTGCACCAAAGTTTTGTCAGTTTTTGTAACCTACAGAAATCGATAAGGTATTCCATGAGTTGAGCACCTAAGCCTTGCCCTTGTAAATTTGGTAAAACTGCTAATTTTCTGAACTGGCCAACGTTGTCATTTGTGAAGAGCGAAACAACGCCAGCGAGATCATGATCTATGTAAATTCCAAAATGGATGCCATCAAAATCATTCTCCAATTTTACAAAGTCGTACGGATGATCTGGATACATGGCGATATGTCTAATTCGCCAAGTTAAAGAAGGAAATATTTGTTCTACAACTGCCATTTTTTATAAGGGTAAAATGTAAAATGGAAAATGTCTGGAAGGATCTGAGCATTTACTTTTTTAATAATCAATACAAACGCCTCTTCCATTTTACCTTTTCCCTCTTTATATCTACAAAGGAATATTCCCATGTTTTTTCCGAGGGTTATTAACCACTTTGTTTTCTAGCATTTTAAATGCTTTGATTAATTTAATACGAGTTTGAGAGGGCTCTATCACCTCATCCACAAAGCCACGTTCTGCAGCTCTATAAGGGTTTGCAAAAATATCTGAGTAAAGTTTTTCTTTTTCTAGCCATTTTTCTTGAGGGTTTTCTGCTGCTGAAATTTCTCTTTTAAATATAATTTCTGCTGCACCTTTAGCGCCCATTACTGCAATTTCTGCACATGGCCAAGCATAATTCATATCCGCACCAATATGTTTGCTGTTCATTACATCGTAAGCGCCACCATAAGCTTTGCGTGTAATTACAGTTATTCTCGGAACAGTTGCTTCGCTAAATGCATACAATAATTTTGCGCCATTGGTAATTATCCCATTCCATTCTTGGTCTGTGCCTGGCAAAAAACCTGGTACATCTTCTAACACTAATAACGGTATGTTAAAACAATCACAAAAACGTACAAAACGAGCCGCTTTTGTAGACGAGTTGCTATCTAGCACTCCAGCTAAATAGGCAGGCTGATTAGCAACTATTCCTAAGCTCCTGCCGGCTAATCTGGCAAAGCCAACCACCATATTTTCTGCATAGTCCTTGTGTACTTCTAAAAAACTATCCGTATCCGCAATTGCCGAAATTACCTCGCGTATATCGTAAGGTTGCGAAACATTTTGTGGAAGTATATTATTTAGTTCCAACCGACTTTCATCACCAGCTTCGTAGGGTAAATTAGCCGGTGTTTCCTCACAGTTCTGGGGTATGTAACTCAGCAGTTTTTTAACATGATTGATGGCTTCTATTTCATTTGCACAAGCAAAATGAGTAACACCAGACTTTGTGGCATGTGTAGTAGCTCCTCCAAGTTCTTCAGAGCTTACCTCTTCGTGTGTAACAGTTTTTACTACATTTGGCCCAGTAACAAACATGTAAGAAGTGTTTTCTACCATCAATATGAAATCCGTAATAGCAGGGGAGTAAACAGCGCCACCGGCACAAGGGCCCATTATTGCTGATAATTGGGGGATAACACCAGATGCTTGGACATTCCGGTAAAATATATCAGCATAACCACCTAAAGAAACTACCCCTTCTTGAATTCGAGCACCACCGCTGTCATTTAAACCGATAATTGGCGCTCCATTTTTCATTGCCATCTCCATAACCTTGCAAATTTTCTCGGCATGTGTTTCAGAAAGCGAGCCTCCGAAAACAGTAAAATCTTGAGAGAATATATAGGTTAACCTACCATTGATATTTCCGTATCCGGTTACAACACCATCTCCTAAATATTTTTCTTTCTCCATTCCAAAATCAGTGCTTCGGTGGGTAACCAACATTCCAATTTCTTCGAAACTGCCTTCGTCCATTAAAAAATGGATACGTTCTCTAGCAGTTAATTTGCCCTTTTGATGTTGATTGTCAATCCTTGCTTGTCCACCACCTAGTTTTGCTTTCTGTATTTTATCTTGTAAAATTTCAATCTTGTTATTCATAGTGGTTTGCTATTTGGTATTTTATAATGTGCTAATTATACAAGGTGTAAATTACGGTAAATCTGCTCTTATTGTAATCAAAAATTAAATTTTAAAAATTAATTCAGTAGTTTGTTTATGTAAAAATTTCGTTTTAAATTACATTTTTATTACTAATTAATTTGTTTTTCTGACAGTTTTGGAGCTATTTTTGGAGAAATCAGTAAAAATTTAAACAGATTTATGTTTTTAAGAAAATACCGTGTACTTATAGTAATTGCCTTTATGGGCGTCTTTACTTCAAAGATGGTAATTTCTGGCGCTCCTGTTTTTTTCGCTCATTTGGATAAATGTTTAATGAATGCTGTAATTATGCAGCTCGAAGTTGAGAACCATGGAGACGAAACAGGTAAAGGCAGTATCAAATATGCTGCAGATCATAAGTTGATGTTTCAAAAACATGATTTAATCTATGTACCTGTTCTTATAGATTTTGGTATTACTAACAGTTTTATAGATCACTCAAGGAGATACGTAGATCCTTACCATCCTTTAGTACCAACACCGCCGCCCAACTTTTCATAACCTTTTAATTTCATCGGCTAAGTATGTGAAAATATTTTTTGCATAGCGATGTTATGATTCAAGATTTATAGAAAATTTAACGCAAGTGTTATGGGAAATGAGAACTCGACCTCTTCTAGGTTCGATGTGAAAAAATATATATTAAAAAAGAATTTAAAACGCGATTTACCTGCTAGTATTGTTGTGTTTTTAGTAGCATTACCTTTATGTTTAGGTATTGCTCTGGCCTCTGGTGCTCCACTTTTTGCCGGTTTAATTGCTGGTATAGTTGGCGGTATTGTAGTAGGTTTTATTAGTGGGGCTCAATTAAGTGTTAGTGGTCCTGCTGCAGGTTTAACAGCAATCGTATTAGGAGCTATTACTAGCTTGGGTAATTACGAAATCTTCTTACTTGCTTTGGTTTTGGCGGGTGTTTTTCAATTGGTGCTCGGCCTTATTAAGGCCGGCACTATTGGAAATTATTTTCCATCCAGTGTAATTGAAGGAATGTTGGCAGCTATTGGTTTAATGTTGATATTAAAGCAGTTACCCCATGCATTAGGAGTAGATAAGGATTTCTTTGGAGATGAAGGTTTCTTTCAACGAGATGGTAATAATACTTTCTCAGCCATTCCAAATGCGTTCGGCGAATTTAGTGTAGCTGCAGTAACCATTAGTTTATTGTCTATCATCATTCTTATCTTTTGGCCAAAAATTAAAAAGTTAAATGCTATACCTGGCCCTTTTATAGTGGTAGCATTAGGTATTGGTTTAGCTTTCTTTTTTAAAGGAACTGCTAATGAGCTAAAAGGCGATCATATGGTTAACATCCCAATGTTTAGTGGATGGGAAGAATTTAAAGGTTTATTCAGAAGCCCAGATTTTTCAGCAATTGTAAGATCAGACGTTTGGATAGTTGCAATTACCATTGCCGTAGTTGCTAGTTTAGAAACACTACTTGGAGTTGAAGCGGTAGATAAAATAGACCCGATTAAGCGTGTTACACCAACAAATAGAGAGCTAATTGCACAAGGTATTGGTAACGTAACTAGCGGTATGTTAGGTGGTTTACCTATGACATCTGTTATTGTGCGCAGTTCTGCCAATACAAATGCAGGTGCTAGAACAAAAATGTCGGCAGTATTTCATGGTACATGGTTGTTATTATCATTATTGTTTATACCAGGTATAATCAATATGATTCCCCTAGCATGTTTGGCTGCAATATTATTGGTTACTGGTTATAAATTAACCAGAATAGCATTATATAAACATATGTATCACAAAGGTTGGGATCAATTTGTTCCATTTGTGGCAACTGTTGTAGCTGTTGTACTTACCGATTTATTAAAAGGAGTAGCAATAGGAATGTTAATTTCTATCTTTTATTTATTGCGTACCAATATGCGTAACCCTTTCTTTTACAGAATACAAGAAGAAGGTGATAAAAAGAATATAAGAATTAAATTAGCAGAAGAGGTTTCATTTTTAAACAAGGCATCCATCCAAGTTCTGCTAACAGGAATACCAAAAGAAACAAACGTAATTATAGATGGTTCGAACTCAAGATACATAGATCCTGATGTTTTAGAAACCATATTTAACTATAAGCATAATGCTTATACTAAGGGCATTATCGTAACTTTAGAGCATATTAAAAAACATTATACTGTGCCTAAATTAAATACTAAAATCGTAGAAGAAATTAATAATTAAAATTATGTGTGCAAATCATTCAGAAGATCTTTTAAAAAGAGAAGAAATAACATTAGAAAACCTACTTCAAGGTAATAAAGATTTCGTAGAAAGAACATTAGAAGAAGATCCAGATTATTTTGAAAAACTTTCTGCTGGACAAAAACCACCAGTTTTATGGATTGGCTGTTCAGATAGCCGTGTACCGGCAGATAAGATTACCAATACAATGCCTGGAGATATTTTTGTAACCAGAAACATTGCAAATGTGGTAACGCATACAGACATAAGCATGTTAAGCGTGCTTGATTATTCTGTTAACGTATTAAAAATTAAACATATTATTGTTTGTGGCCACTATGGTTGTGGTGGCGTTGCTGCTGCACATGGAAATAAACAAGTTGGGCTAATTGACAATTGGTTAAGAAACATTAAAGATGTTTACCGCTTTAACCAAGAAGAAGTTGATGGGTTGCCTGAAGACCAAAAAATAGACCGTTTAGTAGAATTAAATGCTATTCACAGCGCTAACAATGTAATAAGTACATCTATTGTGCAAAATGCTTGGGCTAGCGGACAAGAATTGTCTGTTCATGCTTGGGTATATAGTCTAAAAACAGGATTAATCAATGACCTTAAATCGACTTTTTCGGCAGCAGATGGTATGGATCCGGTATTCAGAATGACGATCTAAAATTATATTTTTCGAACTATTAAAATGCCCTCGTATTAATTTATGAGGGCATTTTTGTGACATAGAATTTGCAATATCAATTATCCTATAGTCTGCACTAAATTAAGAGCAACATATGTTATTCTCTAAGGTATTGTTGCATTATTGCTTATATAAAATAGTTAGCGCCATTAAAATTATAATATCCAAATATGCCATCTAGTACTAAAAAAGCAAATAATTGAGTTGTTTAACCCTGTTTAAACACCTAATGTGGAATGATATTGGTGGGAAAAATGTATCGTAAATTAAATTTAAAGCTATGAAAAACTATAAATTAAATGCGGCATCAATTTTAGCTACCATAATGATAATTTTATTTATCCCTTCTTGTACTAAGGAAGATTTGGATAAAATAAAAAAAGATTTGGTCAATAACCTAGAATCAAATTATTACACTCTTAATATTACTTATCTAGATCGTTCGCTAGAAGGTTACGAACATAGCATGACTATTTTAGGTAGGAGTGATAGACAGGAAGAAAATCCCTATAAATATTTATTTAAGGAAGATGGAACTAAAGAAATTATCACCATTGATTTTAAGGTTACAAAATCTAGCTATAAATTAATTTCTGATAGATTTTTATCAGGAATGAAAGCATCATTCAAATACAAAAAGAATACATCAGAAAATCGTTCTTTTGCGATTAAAATAGAAGTGCTTAGAGATGGTGAGCATTATAAGACCTATTATCTCAACAATAACCCTAAGGGTGGTTATTCAAACTACGATCCATCAGGTGTGGTAGAATTTTCTATTTATTAAAATCTATGGCATCATAAAGCCCGAAATCTATTTTTTTAAAATATGTTTCGGGCTTTATGATAATGTTAATTACTTTTGCTCTTCGGCCATAAATGGATAACGATAATCTACAGGTGGCTCAAATGTTTCTTTAATGGTACGCGGAGAAACCCAACGTAGTAAGTTAATCATCGATCCAGCTTTATCGTTAGTGCCACTACCTCTGGCACCACCAAATGGTTGTTGGCCAACTACAGCACCAGTACATTTATCGTTAATGTAAAAGTTGCCAGCAGAATTACGTAGTGCATTACTTGCTTTTTCTATGGCGTATCTATCTTGGCCAATAAATGCTCCGGTAAGCGCATAAGGAGATGTAGAATCTATGATTTCTAAAATCTCATCAAACTCTGCATCTTTATAAACATAAACAGTTAATACCGGTCCGAAAAGTTCTTCGCACATAGTGGTATATTTTGGATCTTCAACCACTAAAACAGTAGGTTCAATAAAATATCCTTTGCTTTTATCATAATTTCCTCCGGCAATAACTTCTACACCTTTGTCTTTTTTAGCCTGATCAATGTACTTGGCCAATTTGTCAAAAGAGCGTTCATCTATAACCGCATTGATAAAATTGCTAAAATCTTCAGTGCCACCCATTTTAAAGGTTGCAATATCTCTAAGCATTAATTTTTTAATTTCAGGCCATAAGCTTTCTGCTATGTAAACACGGCTTGCTGCAGAGCATTTTTGGCCCTGATATTCAAATGCACCACGAACTATTGCTGTACTCGCTACTTCAACTTGTGCAGAAGAATGAACAAGGATAAAATCTTTACCTCCAGTTTCGCCAACAATGCGAGGGTAAGATTTGTACTTATGGATATTTGTGCCAATTGTTTTCCAGATTTCTTGGAATACTTTAGTAGATCCGGTAAAGTGGATTCCTGCAAAATCAGGATGATTGAAAATAACATCTCCAGTTTCTGGACCATCAGCATATACCAAGTTAATCACGCCATCTGGTAAGCCTGCTTCGCGGAAAATCTCCATTAAAATATTAGCAGCATAAACTTGTGTATCGGCAGGTTTCCAAACTACTACATTACCCATTAAAGCAACAGATGCAGGTAAATTACCCGCAATTGCAGTAAAGTTAAATGGTGTTAAGGCAAAAACAAAACCTTCTAATGGGCGTTGCTCTACTCTATTCCAATTGCCACGAGGTGATACTGGTGGTTGCTGTTGATAGATTTCTGCCATATAGCCAACATTGAAACGTAGAAAGTCAATAAGCTCGCAGGCAGCATCAATTTCTGCTTGATAAGCGTTTTTGCTTTGGCCAAGCATGGTAGCGGCATTTAATTTATATCTATATTTTCCCGCAACTAAATCAGCAGCTTTTAAGAATATGGCAGCACGATGTTCCCATGCTAAGTTTTCCCAATTAGCTTTAGCAGCTAAAGCTGCATCAATGGCACTTGCAATATGGGTTTTATCTCCGATACTAAATTTTGCTAAAACATGTTGATGATCGTGAGGTGGAGAAACTGTTCCTTTTTTATTGGTATGTACTTCTTTACCGCCAATAAACATGGCTATATCTTCTTGTTTAGAACGAGCTTCGGCAAGTGCTTCTTTTAAAAGAACACGTTCTTTACTGCCTGGAGCATAATTTAAAATAGTTTCGTTTACCGGTGATGGTACGTTGAAAAATCCTTTAAGCATAAGTTAAATTCTAGTGTGCACAAAGATAGTTTTTTGTTTTTAGGCAGGATAATAATTTGTGTAAGAAAAATGTTTGAAAAAATTTTGATTATTAACACTGTTAATTATATTTGCAGTGTTAATATTTGTCATGGGAATTAAAGAGAGAAAAGAGAAGTACAAGGAAGATGTAAGGCAAAAAATTTTAGATGTAGCCAAAGATTTGTTTTTAAAACATGGTTATGAATCTACATCTATCAGGAAAATTGCCCAGCAGATGGAATTTAGCCCTACAACAATCTATTTGTATTATAAAGATAAGGGTGATATTATGTACGCATTGCACCAAGAAGGCTTTAAAATGCTGAGCTCACAATTTTTGGTGATACAAAGTGTAGAGGATCCATTTGAGCGCTTAAAAGCAATGGGTCGTATTTACCTAAAGTTCGCATTAGAAAACCCTGATTTTTATGAGCTTATGTTTATAATGAAGGAGCCTATAGAATTTGTTAATAAATATTGTGCAAGTGAATGGGAGGAAGGCGAATTTGCTTTCAATGCCTTGTTAAATACAGTGATGCATTGTAAAGAGGTTGGCTATTTTAAACAAATGGATAATAATAGCATGGCACTTAATGTTTGGGCAACTATGCATGGGCTTTGTACTCTGAAACTACAGGGTCATTTAGATCATATTGCCAGTGTGCATTTAACCGTGCCAGAAACAAGTACCGTTTTGGATGAGTCTTTTGATTGTTTTGTTTTAATTTTAAAAAGCTTGAAATAATTTTATGTTAACACTGTTAATAAAATTGAATAATCGGAAGATCTACATCTTTGCTTTTTTGTTGCTTTATACCCTAACTACAAGGGTAAACGCTCAACAACTTTTAGATAATTATGTTGTAGAAGGTTTTAAAAACAACATTGTTTTACAACAAAAAAATATCTCACTAGAAAAGGCACAATATGCTTTAAAAACAGCTAAAGGCTTATTTTTGCCCACTATCGAATTTCAAGGTGGTTACCAAACAGCAGATGGTGGGCGTAACATACCATTGCCTTTAGGTGATTTGTTAAATCCGGTTTATTCTACCTTAAATCAGCTAACCGCTAGTAATAAGTTCGCCATGCTCGAAAATTTGAGTATAAATTTTTTGCCTAAGAATTTTTACGATGCAAAGATTAGAACAACTGTGCCTATAATTAACCAAGATTTGGCTTATAATAAAAGAATTGTAGAGCAACAGCTTACTTTGCAAGAATACGAAATACAGATTTATAAGCGTGATTTGGCGAAAAATATTAAAATCGCTTATTATAATTACCTAAGTGCTTTGCAGGCAGTAGATATTTATAAATCTACATTAACATTAGCAACAGAGGGATTAAGAGTAAACGATAAATTGTTAGAAGGCGGCAAAGGTTTGCCAGCTTATGTACTGAGATCAAAGAGTGAAGTTGAAAATGCCAAGGCACAAGTAGTATCTGCTGAGCAACAAGTTACTAATGCAAGGTTATATTTTAATTTTTTACTTAACCGCAATCCTGAAGAATTGATCAACTTAACATTAAATGATAAAGACGAATTAGCCAAAGCAGAAGGATTAACAGTTACCGAATCCATCATAAATAATAGGGAAGAGCTTAAGGCGCTAAATCAGGTAGTTTCAATTAACAAGAATGTGCTTAAAATGAATAAACAATTTGCGGTGCCTAAATTGGGAGCTTTTGTAGATTTGGGTACGCAGTCTGAAGGTTTTAATTTTAACTCTAATACCAGGTATTACATGGTTGGTTTGCAATTAGATGTGCCAATTTTTGCTGGTAACCGAAATAACTTTAAAATCAAGCAAAGTAATTTGGATGTACAGAATTCTGAATTAAATTCTAAATTGGTGTTGCAACAACTATTTTTAGCTACAAGTACAGCAAAGAATAATTTACGAGCAATTTACGAAACCTATCAATCTTCATTAAAGCAACTGGAAGCTGCATCAAGCTACCAAAGATTAATAGAAAAGGGGTATACGGCTGGTTCAAATTCATTTATCGAAACAATTGATGCACGAAACCAATATACAAATGCCAAACTTTTGGTTAATATCAATAAATATAAAGTATTATCGGCAATGGCCGATTTAGAACGGGAAACTGCCACCTATTTGATCCATTAATTTATGAACAAAAAAATCATTTATGCTACTTTAGCTCTTGTCATTATAGGGCTAAGCGCATGTACAAACAATAGAGAAAAAGAAGTGGCTATTGGTAGTCAAGATACCGTTCCTGTTAAGATAATTCCTTTAAAAGTTGAAGATGCCAGCCATGCCATATCGGCCTCTGGTCAGTTTACCACCAATGACGAAACTTTGCTCTCATTTAAAAATGGTGGTATCATCAACCGGATTTATGTAAAAGAAGGAGATGCAGTTCGCCAAGGCCAATTGTTAGCATCAGTTAAGCAAACTGAAATTACCGCTGAAGTACAGCAAGTAACACTTTCTTATCAAAAAGCAGAGCGTGATTACAATAGGGCAAATAAATTATATGCAGATAGTGTGGCTACACAAGAGCAAATGCAAAATGCTAAAACAGCTTTAGAAGTAGCTAAGCAGCAATTAGAAGCCGTCAAATTCAATCAAAATTACGCAGAGATAAGGGCTACAAGTAATGGCTTCGTTTTGAAAAAATTGGCTAGCGATGGTCAAGTTGTTGGTCCGGGTACACCAGTACTGCAAATTAATGGTGCATCGCAAAGCAAATGGACACTAAAAGTTGGTTTAAGCGACCAGCAATGGGCACTACTTAAAATAGGTGATGCAGCAACAATAACAACCGATGCTTTGCCAGGTAAAAGCTTACAGGCAAGGGTGAGCAGAAAAGCCGAAGGTATCGATCCACAAAGCGGAACTTTTAGTATTGAGCTTACATTGATAGAAAATAAAGTGAATGGTTTAGCAGCTGGATTATTCGGTCAGGCTAAAATTGTTCCGACAAAAAATACAAGTGGTTATGCCATTCCATACGATGCTTTATTAGATGGGGGAGAAAATGAGGGTTATGTTTTTGTAACTAATGATCAAAAAACGGCACAAAAGGTAAAAGTGCAACTAGGTGCAATCCAAAATGATAAAATAAACATTATCGGAGGCTTAGAAAATGCCAATGCATTAATTGTTTCGGGCAGTGCCTATTTAACAGATGGCTCTAAAATTAAAGTGATCAAATAGCTCATAGTATAGCACCTTTCTCAAAATGAAAATATCAGAATACGCTGTAAAAAATTATCAGTTTACTTTAATCATGGTACTCATGGTTTTAGCGCTGGGCATAACTACTATTTTTAATATGCCTCGCTCAGAAGATCCTGATATGAATGCACCAAATTATCCTGTTGTAGTGGTTTATCCAGGAGCTAGCCCAAAAGATATGGAGCAGTTGGTAGTTAAACCTTTAGAAAAAAGAATTTATGGATTAGACAATATCAAATCTTTAAAAACTACTATTCGAGACGGTTTGGCGGTTATTTTTGTAGAGTATAAATACAATGTAAATGTTGATGAAAAATACCAAGAACTAGTTAGAGAGGTTAATAGCGAGCGAGCAAACCTTCCTCAAGAAATTTATAGTATTGAGGTTCAGAAAATATCTCCGTCAGATGTTAATGTGCTACAAATTGCATTGGTTTCAGAAAATGCATCCAGAGATAAACTCAAAAGCAAAGCTGAAGATCTGCAAAGCGAGTTAGAAAAAATTCCTTATCTAAAAAATGTAGAGATTGTAGGTTTACCAGATCAACAAGTTAGGGTAGATTTAAATCTCGAAAAATTAGCACAATTACGCATTCCCATTACTTTTATTGCCAATGCCATACAAAGTGAAGTGGCTAATATACCAGGCGGAAGCATCAATGCAGGTAATAAATCCTTTAATATTAAAACAAGTGGTAATTACCAAGATATAGAAGAAATTAAAAATACAGTTGTATTTAGTGGCGATGGGAAAAATACAGCGCTTAAAGATGTAGCCAATGTTTATTTCGATTATTCTCAAGAAAAAGACATTACCAGATTAAATGGATTTAGATGTGTGTTTGTGGTAGCTGCACAAAAATCTGGAGGAAATATTACGCAAGCTCAGCAAGCTTACCTACCTATTATTGATCAGTTTAAGAAATCGCTGCCAAGCAATATAGATCAACAATTAATGTTTGACCAAGCTGATAATGTAAATACACGTTTGGGTGGATTAGGCACAGACTTTTTAATTGCTATTTTGTTGGTAATGATTACGCTTTTACCCTTAGGGACGAGGGCATCATTAGTGGTAATGGTATCTATTCCCCTATCCTTAGCTATAGGTATTATTCTAATTAATGCGCTGGGTTTTAGCTTAAATCAATTGAGTATTGTGGGTTTGGTGGTGTCTTTGGGTTTACTGGTTGATGATAGTATAGTTGTAGTAGAGAATATTGAAAGGTGGATGCGAGATGGGCATAGCAGATTAGATGCTACTCTAAAAGCAACTAAACAAATTGGGATGGCAGTAATGGGTTGTACGGCCACTTTAGTCATCGCCTTTATGCCTTTAATGTTTATGCCCGAAGCATCTGGAGAATTTATTAGAAGTTTACCTGTTGCGGTTATCTGTTCGGTAATTGCCTCAATGTTAGTAGCCTTAACAGTGGTTCCATTTCTTTCAAGTAAGGTTTTAAAGCCACATAGTGACGTAAATGGCAACATTTTTTTAAGAACCCTGCAAAAAATAATCCATGGTTCTTATGCTAAATTATTAGATAAAGCATTACAAAAACCCGTGTTAACAATTGTAATTGCGCTAGCTATTTTTGGAGGTTCAATCGCTCTAATCCCAATTATTGGCTTTAGTTTGTTTCCATCTTCAGAAAAGCCTCAGTTTTTAATTAACGTTTCTACACCATTACAATCTAATCTTAAATATACAGATTCTATTACCAAACAGTTAGAAAAAGAACTTAAGACAATACCTGAAGTAAAATACTTTGCATCAAATGTGGGCAAGGGTAATCCAAGGGTTTATTATAATGTTTTGCCTCAAAACGAGCGGACAGATTTTTCTGAGTTATTTGTAATGTTGCAACCAGATGTAAAGGCAGATCGAAAAGCTGAGATTATTGAGTTATTGCGTAAAAAATGGACACCCTATCCGGGAGCAAAAGTAGAAGTTAAAGATTTTGAACAAGGTCAGCCAATTATCTCTCCTGTAGAGGTTCGCTTATTGGGCGATGATTTAGATACACTACGAAATTTAGCAGGAAGAATAGAAAATATGTTGCTCAAAACTAAAGGAACAATTTATGTTAATAATCCGCTTAAGAATTTAAAATCCGATATTAAGGTTGATATTAATAAAGATAAAGCCCAATCGCTAGGTATCCCAACAGTAAATATAGATCGTACTGTTAGGATGGCAGTAGCAGGGATAGAGGTTGGCAAATTTATCAATCCAAAATCTAATGGCGATGATTACAATATTTTACTAACTACCAATCGGCCATCCTATCCAGATTTAAATGTATTTAATAATTTATACATCAATAACAGTCAAGGGTTATCCATTCCGTTGATGCAGGTTGCCTCGTTGAAGTTAGAAACCTCGCCACTAAGCATTAACCACCACAATAAAACACGTACCATTTCGGTTAATGCTTTTGTGCAAAATGGATTTTTAAACGATAAAGTAATTAGTGATGTAGAGCAACAAATGAAAAGTTTTAAATTACCTGAGGGTTATACTTTTGAAATGGGTGGCGAAATAGAAAGTAGGGAGCAGTCTTTTGGAGGATTTGGAAGCATTCTTTTAGTTACGCTCTTTATGTTCATCGCAGTATTAGTATTAGAATTTAAGACTTTTAAGAGCACATTAATTGTGCTTTCGGTAATTCCATTGGGAATTGTTGGTGCAGTTTTAGCATTGCTGGTAACTGGTAATTCCCTTTCTTTTGTGGCCACTATCGGCATTGTGGCCTTGGCTGGTATAGAGGTAAAAAATACCATATTACTTGTTGATTTTACCAATCAACTGCGTGCAGAAGGTAGGCCTTTAAACGAAGCAATAGAAGAAGCAGGAGAAATAAGATTTTTACCCATTATATTAACAACATTTACCGCTATCGGTGGCTTATTACCTATTGCACTGTCTAGTAATCCATTAATATCGCCTTTGGCTATTGTAATGATTGGAGGTTTAATCAGTTCTACTCTGCTATCAAGGATTGTAACACCAGTGGTTTATAAATTAATGCCGCCAAGGGTAGATTTGATAAAAAGTGAAAAAGTCTAATTTTAACTAACCTATCTTAGTATAAAAATAATGAAATAAGAAAATCATTTTATAAGTCTAGTTCAATTATTAGCTAAATCCTTTATTTGCTTTTTTGAAATATAAATTACAGCCGAACTTCGCTTTTCTACCCCACTAAATTTTTTTGTTATTGGATCATGTAAAGAAGAAGCAGCAGAGACATAAAGTTTTCCGTATTTATCTAAGTGCAAACTCGTAAGTTGATTGTTAAATGGGACATGAAAAACAGTAGATAATCCACCTTTATTTATTATTAAATCACTCTTAAGTACAATTCCACTTCCAATAGGAGAGTTGGGAAATGGTTCTATATTTTCCTTTAGATTAAAACCAAGATTATTATCTAATTTAATTTCTTGATAATTTTTCTTGATGTCGATAGGATTGGTATATAGATTAAGCGAATGCCATGTTAAACCCATATCAAGGCTAAATTGTTGTGCGTAAGAGGCTAATTTTAAACCTTTATTGTCTTTTAAATGATTTGCCATTAAAGCATATAAAGTATCATTCGATTTTACAAAGCCAAATACTCTTTGATTAAATACATAATTAGCTTCAGTTAATTTCTTTCCTTTCTCGGTAATTTGATATATTTTATTGACAGTAGAAACCAATAACGTATCCTCAATACTTCCGAATACGGCATTTGCTTCTGTTTTATTAGGAATTTCTAATTTAATCCAATTAGGATCATTAAAACCGACATTATTTACATTATTATCTTCTTTAGTACAAGAGAATAATAATATCACTATAAAGCCTAAATATTTGGTTTTCATAAGCACTATTTTATATGCTGAATAAAAATTAAACGGTTTTTAAAAGTAAAAATTACAAGCAAATATAAACCTATCTATCACTCCTTTCTTCCATATTTAAATCTGTATCAAACGGGCTTTTGGTAAAAGGATAAATTGTTTGTTTGATAAATCCCTTAGGATATGAGGCCTCGTGAACCCCTGTACCTGCAGGCCATTTTTTTCCTGGTAGATAATAGGTGCCGAAAATCATATCTATAAATGGAAAGATAGAAGCGAAGTTATGCCCATAGTATTTTGGATCTTCGCAATGGTGCCAATGGTGGTATTGAGGAGTAGTGAAAATATACTTTAATGGCCCAAAATTAATTCTGGTATTGGCATGTATCAATACAGCATGTATAGCAATAAAAATAATATAAACATTAAACACAGTTGATGAAAAACCCAAAACATAAAGTGGGATAAATGTCATTGCCCTGGTAAAGAATATATCGATAAAATGTGTTCTACTTCCGGCAAGCCAATCCATGTTTTGTGTAGAATGATGGATAGAATGAAAACGCCACAAATAAACCCTAGTATGGAAAAAGCGATGGGCCCAATACTGAAATAAATCTGTAGTAAAGAAAGCGAGAAATAGAGCGACTAAAAATGGCAAACCTTTTACCCAAGCATGTAAATTCTCTAAACCAACCCATCCAAAAAATAAAACAGCAGGTTTTTGAGTAACGATACCAAAAAACTGAATAAATAGGTGACTAATTACGAAGTAGGTTAAATCAGTTCTCCACTCTTCGTGAAACTTAGTTTGAGATTTGTTTTTAGGAAAAAATAACTCTAGGGGTACAAAAATAGCAACCATTAACAAGAGATCTAATATCATCCAATCTAAACCAAAATGCCACGTGCTTTTTGCAACATCTGTACCTTTTAAAGTTAATGCACCAAGTACAATAGCAACACCAGTTATAGCAGAACCAATAAGCGCTAACTTCATTTTTTTACTCAGTATTAAACTTAACAAAGCAAAAAAGAAAGAAGCGATTACGCCAAATATCATCAGTGCTTCAGCAATGGCTTTGGTATAAACCTCCCTAAATTCTGGTGTGGTTAACTGTTCAGGATACCTGAAACAGAAAACACTGAGTAATACCAATACTGCTAAAAAGATAGAAATGTATCCACTAATTGTTCCTTGACCGACTTTTAAACGTTTACTTGCTGGCATATTCTATTACTTTAAAGCCCAATTATAAAGAAATTTTAGTTTACCTTTTTTTAGAAATTGAAATTTAAGCTAATAGGAAACATATTTTCTTTAACGGTAATTGGTTTTATGATCTCTTAAATGTGAAGAAATGAATGCTGTTTTGTTTTTATAAATTATACGTATTTTTGGAGTGATAATATGCTTAAATACTTACGCTTACTTTTAATCCCATTCTCATGGATTTATGGTCTAATTATCCTCATCAGGAATAAATTCTATGATTGGGGGATTTTTAAATCAATTAAATTTGATCTGCCTGTAATTTGTATAGGAAATTTGGTAGTAGGTGGCGCAGGTAAAACACCCACAACAGAGTATATTGTTAAGTTATTGGGAGATTATAAAGTAGCCATTTTAAGTAGGGGCTATGGCCGCAAAACAAAGGGTTTTAGACTAGCAGATGGAAATGCAACAGCTGAGAGTATAGGGGATGAGCCACTCCAATATTATCAAAAGTTTAAGCACGTAACCGTAGCTGTTTGCGAAGATAGAGTGTATGGCATTAAGCAGTTAAAAGACCATCATGATGTAATCTTACTAGATGATGCCTACCAACATAGAGCTGTAAAAGCTGGCTTTAATTTACTTTTGTTTGATTATGCTAGCGTTAAAAAAATGCAATTTTTACTTCCTGTAGGGAATTTAAGAGAACCTTTAGCTAATTATGATAGGGCAGAAGTGGTGTTAATTACCAAAACTCCGCTGCCTCTAAATATGATAGATCAGATCGAGGTTAGAAAAAAAATTGATACGAGGATAGATCAACGGATTTCTTTTTCTACTATTAAATATGGAGAATTAACCCACGTTTTCACAAAAGAAACTAAGTCAAATATCCAAGGAGAAATTTTCTTGATTACAGGAATTGCAAATCCAAAGCCCCTTGTAGCATACTTACAGCAATTTTCGCAAAATATTCATCAGTTCGAATATCCAGATCATCACCATTTTACTGCCCAAAATATTAACGAATTGGTAAAAACATTTAATGAACATCTTGGTAAGCAAAAAATTATAATTACAACAGAAAAGGATAGTCAGCGTTTATTAGGTGATAATTTAAAAGATTTACTGCTAAATTTGCCGATATACTATTTGCCAATAGAAATTGAGTTGGCACCAAAAGATAAGTTTACCTTTGATAAAAATATATTAGAATATGTTGCAAACACTAAAAGAATCAGTTGAGTACTTAAAGAAAAAGATTGGTGCATTTGAGCCAGAAGTGGGTATTGTGTTAGGCACTGGGCTTGGTGGTTTGGTTAAGGATATCGAGGTAGAGTATAGCATTATGTATTCTAGCATCCCAAATTTTCCAATTTCTACTTTAGAGTTTCACTCAGGTAAATTGATTTTTGGTTCTTTAAAAGGCAAAAAAGTAGTGGCCATGCAAGGTAGGTTGCATTATTACGAAGGTTATTCGATGCAACAAATCACCTTTCCTATTCGGGTTTTAAAGGCTTTAGGCATTCAAAATTTATTCGTTTCTAACGCTGCGGGATCTTTAAATAAGGATTTTAAAAAAGGTGATTTAATGATCATCAAAGATCATATCAATTTACAGCCAGAAAGTCCGCTTCGTGGAATTAACGATTCTGATTTAGGTCCACGTTTTCCGGATATGAGCCAGCCATATAATCGTAATTTAGTTACCGAAGGATTAAAAATTGCAGCCGCAGAAAATATTACCTGCCATCAGGGCGTTTATGTAGCGGTTACAGGTCCAAATTTGGAAACAAAAGCAGAATATAAATATTTAAGGATTATTGGTGGCGATGCCGTAGGCATGAGTACGGTTCCTGAAGTAATAGTCGCCAACCATATGGGCCTACCAGTATTTGCCATATCTGTTTTAACAGACGAAGGTTTTCCGGAAGATTTACAGCCTTTTAATTTAGACGAGATTTTAGAAACAGCTGCAATTGCAGAACCAAAAATGACACAAATACTTAGCCAGCTTATTTCTACCTTATAATGCAAAAAACATTAAAATTCGTTCTTTTTTGTGCTTTATCATTTATCATGGTAAACGCATTTGGGCAAGATTTAAAAACGAATATCAATACCAATAAAAAAGAACAGGATTCTTTAAGAAAAACTTTAGATGGGGAAAAGGATTCTCTAGTATTCACTTCTAAATTTGTAAGGTATACTACGCTTAAACTACTTAAAGACAGTATTCAAACTTTACCTATCGATACTACTTTATTTGGTGTGCAAAATTTTAGTGTGTTGGGACAACCACGCAGACCAACTGTTGGTACTGGCGTATTGGGTTTGGCTGCAATGCCTTTATTATTTGAACCTGTAAAAACTATTGGTTTCGATGCTGGTTTCCATGCCTTAGATTTCTATACTTTAAAAAATGAAGATGTTCGTTTTTATAGGGCTAGGTCTCCGTTTACCAGTCTACATTATGTAAGCGGCGGAGAAAAGGAACAAATGCTTAAAATAATCCACACCCAAAACATTAAAAAGAATTGGAATTTTGGGGCTACATATGACAGAATTGGAGCAAATGGTTTTTATACTTATCAAAGAGGTGATGATTTAAATGCATCGATATTTACTTGGTACGAATCTCCAAATAAACGTTATAATTTGTGGTTTAATAGTGTGTTTAATACCATGAAGGCTCAAGAAAATGGTTCGGTTGTAAATGATGTTTTTGCTGACGACTATTTGCAACTGATTGATAAAATGGCAGAACCAGTTCGTTTAAGAACTGCAAAGCAACTTTGGCGCAAAACGGGCTATATGCTAAAGCAGAGTTACTTTGTAGGTAGAATAGATACTACCAATGCCAATAATTCTCAAAACATTTTGCCTACCAATAAAATTACCCATACTTTAAGTTATAGCAAAAATCAATATTCATTTAAAAAGGATGAAGAAGATACATATAATGTGTTTCCGGAAAATGCATTAAGTGATCCAGTTCTACCAATTGATGCAACTTTTACAAATGATTCTACCAATGTAAAGCATTTACAAAATGAATTTATTTACAGTTTCTTTTTGCGTGCTAAAGGAAATTCGATTATTAAGAATGAATTAAAGATTGATGCTGGTATCCGTCATGATTTTTATCAATATACCCAACTTGGGATCTTGAGAGACAAATCGCTTTTTTATGAACATACTTCTGCTTTTCAAAACATTGCTTTATTAGGCGCATTAGGTTATCGTTTTAGTAATCGGATAGATTTAAATTTAGATATACAACAAATTTTTCAAGGTAGGCATACCGGAGATTACCTATATGAAGCAAAAAGTAATGTGTTATTGAGTAAAAGCACCGGAAGAATTGTTTTAGGTGCGTATGTGCAGAACAAATCTCCTGAAGAAATTTATACCAGATATTATGGTAATTACTACAGGTGGAATAATATTTCAAATTTTGACCGTACAAAAACTGCTAATCTATCCTTTACCTATGCTAATGATCCGCTTAAATTTCAAGCCTCTGCCAATTATTATTTAATTACTGATTATCTATATTTTGCACAGGTTGGTAATGAGAACAATATTGCCCCAGTTCAGCAAAATGGGGATATTAATATGTTAAAAATAACTGTAGCTAAAGGATTTAGTTTGGGTAGTTGGCATTTAGATGCGTATGGGGTTTATCAAAAAACTGATAACGAAAATGTATTAAGAACACCAGAGGTATATGCATTTGCAAGTATTTATAAAGATTGGACCTTGTTTAAGACACTTAAAACACAGATAGGTGTAGATATAAGATACAACACACCTTATGCAAATGCTGCATATGCTCCAGCAATTAGTCAATTTTATAATACTACAAGTGGAGATATATTAGACTCTAAACCTATTGCCGATGTTTGGGTTAAAGCTGGTTTAAAACGTGCAAATCTATTTGTTAAGTACGAATATGCTAATCAAGGCTTATTTAGCAAAGGATATTATACAGTTAATAAATATCCAATGCCAGATAGATTGTTAAAATTTGGCTTTACTTGGAATTTTTACGATTAAGTTAGTTGTAAATTAATGCTGCCAGTTGCTGGGGCCTAACAATTAAGCAATTTAATGTTGTTAACTATTAAGTCTTTTGTGGCTTTTTCTTTGCTGCAGGGAAAAGTACATTATTTAAAATTAGCCTATAACCAGCGGAATTTGGGTGTAAGCTTAAATCTGTCGGTGGGTCGCTTACTTGGTGTTGATAATCTTCAGGATCGTGCCCACCATAAAATGTAAACTGACCTTTGCCAATTTCGCCGTGTAAATAGCGTACTTCATTACCTCCTTTGTTTTCGCCTAGTACGGTAATGCTTGGTTTAACCACTCGCTTTCTAAAAGCAGTTGTTTGTCCCATAAAACCTTTAATCACTTTGTCTTGAGATTGGGTAAGCATAGTAGGTACTAAATCCCATTTGGCAGAAAAATCGAATAAAGTAAAGTAGTCATTACTTTGATTAAAGCCTCTTGTTTGTGGATCTACATCAATATCCGCAAATTCATATCTTTCTGGGTTCATGTCTACCTTAAAATCTTTAAAGGCAAGCGTTTTGTTATAGTCGATTTTAGACTGTGCATTTGCGTCGGTACCATCCCCATCAAACATACTTTCTACAATATCAACACCTTCGGCAGCTAAAGCAATATCGAAACTATCTGTTCCAGAGCACATCGCAAACAAAAAACCACCACCGGCACAAAATTCTTTAATCCTTTTGGCAACGGCCAATTTCATTTCGCTAACCTTTTTAAAACCATTCCTTTTGGCAGCTTCTTCCTGGTATTTCACATCATCTCTATACCATGTCGAGTTTCTGAACGATGCCCAAAAGCGTCCATATTGCCCGGTAAAATCTTCGTGGTGCAAGTGTAGCCAATCGTAACTGCTTAGTTTATCTTTTAGTACCTCATCATCATAAATTAAATCGTAGGGGATTTCCGCATACGTAAGTACTAGCGTAACGGCATCATCCCATGGGAGCTTGCTTTTGGGAGAGTAAACAGCAATTTTGGGTGTCTTTTCCAACTTCACCATTTCCATATTTACATCTGGGTTGTTAATCTCGTTCAAGATGGCATTTACTTTGCCGTCTGCAATTACTTCATAAGAAACCCCTCTTATTTTACACTCATCTTCCACAGCCTTTACATATTTTACCAAAAAACTTCCGCCTCGGTAATTTAATAACCAATCTACCTCAGTTTGTTGCTTAATACTCCAATAAGCAATGCCATAAGCTTTTAGGTGATTCTTCTGCCCTTCATCCATAAATATCAAAATAGAGGATGCTTTTGCGAAGGATGTAAGCAAAATTAAGAGCGATAAGAAGCTATATTTTCTAAAATTCATGTTGGAAACCTTATACGAATGTAAATTTTTTGCGCTCTAATTTAAAATTATTGTGCTCTTAAAACGTTAAAATACAACATTTGATATAGAATTTAATTTGTTAACAGTATTTATACACTAATGTCATTGCTAATCGTTTCTATTTACTAAATTTGGCGCTCACAAAAAATACTATGGGTAAAGCAATAATTAAAACCGAAAAAGGTAACATGACAGTTGAGTTTTATGAAAACGATGCTCCTAAAGCAGTTGCCAATTTTAAAAAACTAGCTAGCGAAGGCTTTTATGATGGTGTAACTTTTCACAGGGTGATTCCTAATTTTATGGTTCAGACTGGTTGCCCTAATTCTAAAGATGGTGCAAGCGGAATGCCAGGTACAGGTGGTCCTGGATATAAAATTGACTGTGAACTAACTGGCGAAAACCAGTTTCATGATCGTGGTGTTTTATCAATGGCACATGCTGGCAGAAACACTGGTGGTTCTCAATTTTTTATCTGCCACAGCAGAGCTAATACCGCACATTTAGATCGTAACCATACTTGTTTTGGTAAAGTTATTGACAATGTAGATTTAGTTGACGATATTAGACAAGGCGATAAAATTTTATCGGTTGAAGTTTTAGCAGATTAATTAGAAACTAGATTTGAGATAGTAGATTTGAGATTATTTCTCACATCTCACATCTCATTTCTCATATCTCAAAATATATGAATTTAAGAGGAATTGTAGCCGTATCAGGCAGAGCTGGATTATTTAGACTAGTTGGTCAGAATAAAGCAGGTTATGTTTTAGAAAGTTTAGATGCACAGAAATTAAAGATTGTTGCAAGTCTTTCGAATACTAAGTTAGCTTCTTTAGAAGATATTACTATCTATGGAGAAGAGGAAGAATTAAAATTAATGGATGTTTTAGCAAATATAGACAAAGCTAAAGCAAGTGCTCCTGATACTAAAGCAGACGGTGGTGTATTAAAAAAATTCTTCTTGGAGGTTGCTCCAGGTCACGATCAGGAAAAAGTTTATACTTCTGATATGAAGAAGATTTTAAGCTGGTACCAGATCATTAAAGATTTGCCATTGTTTACTGAGCCTGCTCCAGGAGAAGAAGCTGTACAGGAAGGCGCAAAACTTGAAGAGAAAGTTGATGTGAAGCCTAAAGTAGCTCCAAAGGCTAAGCCAAGTAATGCAAAAGCACCAACAGCGAAATCTTCTGCTCCTGCTAAAAAAGCAAACATGACAAGTAAAAAAGGAGTTTAGTTAACGCCAAGTTATAAAAAAAGCATCCTAAAAATTAGGATGCTTTTTTTATGCCCTATTTTTTAAGATTAGTTTATTAAATACCACAAAACCATTAGCACGATCAAGGTAACAATAAGGGCAATGTTCATGTATTTTTTTTCTTTTGAAGTATCGGTTCTGAACTTATACTTCCTTTTATAATCTCCAGGTAACATAATTTGTGTTTTTATAAATGATGAAAAAGGTGAGTTATTTCCATAAACTATTATTAGTTAAGCATGATGATAGGGTTCGTTCTTTAAAATAGTAAATGCTCTATACAATTGTTCTACAAAAAACAACCTAACCATTTGATGAGAAAAAGTCATGTCTGATAAAGAAATGCTGGTATTACTACGGTTGTAAATACTTTCATCAAATCCGTAAGGGCCACCAATAATAAATACCAAATGCTGTACACTGCCAATCATCTGCTTGTTTAGGTAATTTGCAAATGATACAGAACTGTGTTTTTTTCCTTTTTCATCAAGTAGAATTACAACATCAGTTGGATTAATTTGTTTAGCAATAACTTCAGCTTCTTTATTTTTTTGCTGTGCCTCAGTTAAATTTTTGGTGTTTTTAATATCAGGAATAATTAGAACATTAAAATTGATATAATGCTTCAATCTGTTCAGATATTTGTCAATTCCTTCAATTAAATACTTGTCTTCGGTTTTGCCAACTGCTATAAGTGTTATTTTCATCCTTTATCTATTGATGCATTTTCTATCTTTATGCCTTCAACCCTTCAAATATAATGTTAAAAACGCAGCAAGACATACTAACTAACTACCAACTTTTAATTAATAACCTTACCGAGAAGCTAGCCGAAGTTAAAATGCGGATAGATAAATTCTCATTTATTCGCGTTGCCTTATTGATAGCAGAAATATTTGTATTTATTTCTTTTGTAAAAGCAGAGGATGATTTGGCAGTATTAATTGGAGGAGTTGCATTGTGTATACCCATTGCCATTTTTATAATCGTCGTAAAAAGACAAACAGTAATTACTAAACACGAAGTTTATCTAAAAAATCTATTATGGGTATATCAAAATGAGGTTAAGCTCATTAATGGTAATGAAAATGGTTATGATAATGGAACTTCATTCGAAGATGAGATCCATCCGTATTTATCTGATCTGGATATTTTTGGTAAATCTTCGCTGTTTGCATTAATTAATAGATGTAGCACTAAAAATGGAGTGGAGACTTTAGCTGATAATTTAAGAACGCCAAATGATAAATCTACTATCTTAAGTAGGCAGATTGCAATATCAGAAATTGCTACAGTTATTGATGATACTTTTTCATTCAGAGCAAATTTAAGAGGGCATGACGTGAGCAAAATTGAGCTAATTAAACAAAAACTGAAAGTTCAACTAGCCGACCAGTTAAAATTCACTAAAAAAACTATTTTAAGATTGTATGTTAAAATTTTGCCAGTACTCATCACAACCTTACTATTAGCTGCGTTAATTTTTGGAGGCAAACTTTGGGGAGTGTTGGCTACAATTGCTTTTGTAAATGCAATGATCACTTTTTTAATGAGCCAAAAAATAAATGTGGTTTATTACGGCTTTAGTGGTGGGGCTAATTTATTAAATGACTATGCTGTTGCGATCAAATGGACAGAAGATCGGGATTGGCAAAGTCCCTATATTCAAGATCTGTTTGAATCTAAAAACAAAGTGAGTACAGAAATCAAAAAACTGTCTTCTATTATCCAAGCGTTTGATGCTAGGTTGAATATCCTACTAAGCGCCATTCTTAATTTTTTGCTATTGTGGGATGTGAAATGCTGTATTAATTTAGATCAATGGCATAATTCTTCTGCACAAAAAGTAGAAAACGGATTAGATAGGATTGGAAGATTTGAGGAACTAATCTCATTAGCTACATTAAATTACAACCATCCAAATTGGGTATTTCCAACCATTGAAGATAATTTTAGTTTAGTTACTAAAGCAATGGGGCATCCCTTAATTCCGGTAGGTAAAAGGGTTAATAACGATTATAGTTTAGGCGAAAAGCCAACTGTTGATATTATAACAGGCTCTAATATGGCTGGTAAAAGTACTTTTTTACGCACATTGGGTATAAATATGGTTTTAGCTTATGCTGGGGCTACGGTATGTGCTGCTGAATGCAAACTTTCTATTTTTAAAATTCTAACCTACATGCGGATAAAGGATTCTTTAAATGAAAGTACTTCAACTTTTAAGGCCGAGCTGAACCGATTAAAAATGATTTTAACCAATGTTGCCCAGCATCAAAATGCCTTTGTTTTAATAGATGAAATGCTGCGTGGAACCAACAGTAGAGATAAATTTTTAGGTTCCAAGGTATTTATTGAGCAATTGATTAATGTAGGTACACCGACTTTATTTGCTACACATGATTTGCAATTGTCTGAACTGAAAGAGACTTATCTATCTGAGGTTAACAATTATCATTTTGATATCCAAATTACCAACGGAGAAATGCATTTTGATTATAAAATCAAATCTGGGCCATGTAAAACCTTCAATGCAGCAATATTGTTAAAAGAGATCGGACTATCCTTAGATTAACGCTTATTGATTTCTTAACATCAAATTCATATTGCTTTGTCACCTTGTGATGAAATAAGTTTGAATGATTAAATCCACAGATTTTGGAGCCGACTTTTTATGGGGAATAGCTACAGCAGCAGCGCAAATTGAAGGAGCTGCCAGTAGTAATGGAAAAGGACCTTCAATTTGGGATACTTTTGCTAAACGGAATGGGAAAATAAAAAAGGGTCATCATCCAGCTATTGCATGCAATTTTTACCAGCAGTATAAAGCAGATATTTCATTGGTAAAACAATTGGGTTTCAAGGTTTTTAGGTTTTCTATTGCTTGGTCGCGTTTACTACCAATGGGTAAAGGATTGGTCAATCAAGAAGGAATTAAGTTTTATCATGAGGTAATAGATGAATGTTTGCAAAATGACATTGTACCATATGTTACCTTGTACCATTGGGATTTGCCAGAAGAGCTCTCTAAAAAAGGCGGCTGGACTGCTTACGAAATCAATGCTGATTTTAATGAGTTTGTAATGTTATGTGCTAAAACTTACGGCGACAAGGTTAAAAATTGGATAATTATTAACGAACCATTTGGTTTTACTTCATTGGGTTACATGTTGGGTGTACATGCGCCAGGTGAAACTGGTTTAACTAACTTCTTTGCTGCGGTTAAGCATGCCGCGATTGCACAAGCAGATGGTGGCAGAATTTTGAGGGCAGAAGTTGCCAATGCGAACATAGGTACTACATTTTCTTGTTCAGAAATTATTCCTTATACACAAAGTGATGCAGATTTAACAGCAGCTAAAAGGGTTGATTGTTTGATGAACCGTTTGTTTATAGAACCAACATTAGGGATGGGATTTCCTACTGCCGATTGGGAGGTTTTAGAGAAATTTTCGGTTGGCCATTCAGCATGGAGATACAAAGAAAGAATGACATTCGACTTTGATTTTATTGGATTACAAAATTATTTTCCTTTGGTAATCAAATACAATGCATTTGTACCTGTTATCCAAGCTTGGGAAGTAAAGGCAAAAAGCAGAAAAAAACCACACACAGCAATGGGTTGGGAAATCAATGCGGATAGTTTTTACAACATCATTAAACAATTTGCAGCTTATCCAAATGTTAAAAATATAATGATAACTGAGAATGGAGCTGCTTTTCATGATAAAATTATAGATGGATCAGTAAATGATGAAGAGCGCATTGCTTACTTTAAACTTTACCTAGACGCTCTACTAAAAGCTAAAAATGAAGGTGTAAATATAATTGGTTACATGGCTTGGACATTAATGGACAATTTTGAGTGGGCAGAAGGTTATCTGGCTCGTTTTGGCTTAGTTTATAACGATTTTAAAACTCAAGAAAGAACAATTAAGAATTCTGGTTATTGGTGGAAGGAGTTTTTAAGTAGATAAGTCATTTGTTGTTGTCACATTTTTTAACTTTATTCCGTTTTAGGTTGAAATAAAAATTATGAAAACTTATCTATATCAAACAGTGCTGATTTGTACTGCCATTTTAGTTTTTAGCTTTGCCGGTTGTGAAGAAAAGGATTTTTCGAGTTCACGGGAAAGTGATGAACAGGAGATGAGTAGTTTGCGTAAAGAAATCGATAAAATGTCTGAACAGGTTAGCTGTGACAATAGCGCAGACTGGAAGTATGTAGCTATTGGAAGTAAGGCCTGTGGTGGGGCAACAGGTTATATTGCCTATTCTGTTAAAATTGATGAAGCTTTATTTTTAAAGAAAGTTGCCATGTTTAATCAAAAACAGAAAGCATTTAATGTAAAATGGAATATGATGTCAGATTGTATGGCACCAGCTCCGCCTAAAACTATCGAATGTGTTAATGGTAAACCAAAGTTAGTTTACTAACTTTACCAAATGGAAGATAAAATTATAGTTTACAGAACTTTCGAAAACCCAATAGAAGCTAATATCATTTTAACAAGATTGCAAGATGCAGGCTTTAGCTGTTTTCTATCTGGAGAAAATACAGCTGGCCTAAGGCCGCTTTTAGATTCGAGCATAAGTGGCATACAATTACATGTATTTGAAAATGAGGTTGCCGCAATCGATGATTTATTAGCCAGCGATGAAGATTTAGAAGAAGGGGATGGACGATAAAATTGTTATTTACCGTACTTTTTATAATCCCATTGAAGCTAACATTGTAAAAGCTAGGCTAGAGGATAGCGATATACCATGCTTTTTAACAGATGAGAATGTGGCTACAATACAACCCATGTATAACCAAGCAATTGGAGGGGTTAAATTAAATGTATTTGAAAAAGATATCAATGTAATTAATCAGTTATTGGCTGAAGAGAATCTAATGGAGGTTGAAGAGGCATCCAATAATGAGCAGGTGGTTTGTGAAAAATGTGGTTCTGCAAATGTAGGCTTTGGCCAAGCAACAAAAAAGAGGTTTAGCTTATGGGTTGCCATAGTTTCTATACTTTTATTTGTTTATCCTTTTAAAGTTAACAAATGCTACCATTGTTATGGCTGTGGACATGAGTTTAAATAGCTTAAGCTGATCCTACAAAGCACTTTCCATTTTGAATAACCATAGGGTTTGATGTGTGATTCCAATTTCCTTTTTCGGCAAGAATGTATAACTCCAATATTTCCAACCAAGCATTGCTACCATTTTTTAAATTGTCTGTTTGCCATTCTATTTTTTAGGGAATGGATTTCTAGTTTTAGTGGCTAAAGTGTCAAAAATAAAGTTGATTGAATCTCTATTTTCGAAAGGTAATTCATGATCGCCCTCTTTAATAAAATTTTTCCAATTCGCTCCATTAACTATTTGATAATCGAATATTGAACTAACTATTGATATCGGAAATGTTTTATCCTTAATTCCACTTATGCCATAAAATGGGGCAGTGTTATTTAAATTTTTTATACTAGTATTGCTTCCATATACTTCTGGGAGATAGTTTAGCCCAAAAGAAGGGGCAAATGGAGAAGGTTGATTTAATGCAAACCAGAATGCTCCACTACCTCCGTTAGAGTGTCCACCTATATAAACTTTATTATCATCAATATTATATAGAGATTTTATTTCCTTAATCTCTCGTAATATGGTCTCAAATGCTTCTTGCTGATATAACCATCCAAAACTCTTTTTACCTAAAGGGTAAATGATAAAGGCATGCTCCATCGCTTTTGTCATCACTTGAATTTCTAAACCATTTAGAACGTAATGAGTAAAATTTGGTTTATTAATAATAGCACCATATAGGTAGACATACAAGGCATTTCTTCACTTGGACGATATCCTTTAGGTATATGAGCCAGAAATTGAACAGTTAAAGTATCGTTTGTTTTAATTTGGTAAAGTATCCAAAAATTGTCTTTCTTGGTTGGTAAACAGGCTTTGAATTGTTTAATTTTTTCGATCAGTTCTTTAGGAGTGCTTTTTGAGGACAAGTTTTCTCAATAAGTATTATTGTTGAAACAGGCTCGAGTGAAGAACTCGTTTAGAAAGACGGTTTGTGTTGAGGTTCGGAAAGAGGTTTGTGAGTAGCGTCATCTCATTAACATACCTTCATCTCGAGGGAAGCGCAGCGACGAGAGATCTGTTAAGTCACATAATAGATTCCTCATAGTGAAGAACTCGTTCAGAAGGACGGTTTGTGATGACGTTCTAGAATACGATTTCTTGCTGTAATTACTTTACCAAATATTTAGAAATATCCAAATTGCTCGAAGTACTTAATTTGCCATTATCTTCAACAAGAATACTACTCATCTCTGGATAATTCTTTAACAAAGCTAAACCTGCTTTTTTACCCAGTACCATTATAGAAGTACTTAATCCATTTGCGATTTCTGCACTTGGACCAAAAACTGTTACACTTGTTAGACCAGTTGCTGGATAACCTGTTTTAGGGTTAATAATATGAGCATAACGTTTACCGTTAAATACAACAAACTTTTCGTAACTCCCAGAGGTAACCACTGCTCCATGGTGTAAAGGCATTATTGCTAAAAGCTCTCCCATATGTTTAGGATCAGTAAGCCCAATATTCCATGGACTACCGTCAGGCTGATTGCCCCAAGTATTCATGTCGCCAGAGCCATTTACAATACCAGCATTGATGCCCCGAGCTAACATGATCTCTTTGCAGCGATCGGCCGCATAACCTTCACCTAAAGCACCAAAACCAATTTTCATACCCTTTAACCTTAAGAAAATAGTGCTGTTTTCTTTATCAAGAATGATATTTTTATAGCCAACTTTTTCAACCGATTTTTTGATAGCTACTTCAGTTGGCATGGTTTTCATAGAACCATCAAATTTCCAGATCCTATCCATTGCGGCAAAACTAATATCAAATGCACCATTAGTAATCTCCGATAAATGAATTGCTCTTTCAGTAAGTTCGAAAACTTCTTTATCTACCTTAATTGGTTTAATACCTGCGTTCTCATTAATTTGACCAACCTGGGTATAAGGTCTCCAGTCAGAAATAAGGTTCTCAATTCTTGTTACCTCTGCAATTATAGTATCAATATTAGCTTCAGCTGCTGCAGAATCTTTAGCTACAATGGTAATGTCAAATCGGCTACCCATTAAAGTAACCGCCCTTGTTCTTAAAACTTGAGCGTTGACAACCAAACTAGAACACAATAAAAGTAGACAAATCAGCTTCTTCATTTTTACCCAAATTAATAGCTGCAAAAATACTAATTATTTAGATTGTTTCTAAATAATATTAGAACTTAATCATTCTTAATTTATGAGTGTCAACTTATCTACTTTCTTTTTATAAGACCAGTAAAATACAATCGGATAAACAAATAGATTAAATAGTGTATTGGTAATTAAACCACCAATAACTACAATTGCCAAAGGTTTAGATGCTTCAGAGCCAATCCCTGTAGATAACGCAGCAGGCATTAGGCCAATAGCTGCCATAAGCGCTGTCATTAATACAGGTCTAAATCGTGCTGCAACTCCATCTCGCATCGCATCTGTAAAAGTCCAAGTTTGGTGGTGCTTTAACTCTACAATGTTAGATTTAAACTTGGTAATCAAGATCACTCCATTTTGCACACAGATGCCAAATAGGGCAATAAAACCTATGCCTGCCGAGATGTTAAAATTTACTCCAGCTGCTAACAATGCTAAAATACCACCAATCATGGCAAAAGGTACATTGTTTAATACCAATAAGGCATCTCGGAAATTGCCAAATAAGATAAAGAGGATGAAAAATATCAACAGCAAACTCACTGGTACTGCCTGACTTAAACGAGATACGGCTCTTTGTTGATTTTCAAAATCACCTGCCCATTCTAGTTTGTATTCTTTTGGTAGTTTGATTTGTGCATTCACTTTATGTTGTGCTTCTTCAATTACACTGCCCATGTCTCTACCTCTAATAGAAAATTTAATGGCACCATAACGTTGATGTTTATCACGATAAATCATACTTGGACCGGTGATTTTTTTAATGCTAGAAATTTCTCCCAATTGCACATTAGAACCAGATAGGGTAGGGATGCGTAGTTTACTAATAGCACTTTCATCATTTCTAAAATCCTCTGGATAACGGATGACCAAATCAAATTTCCGCTCTCCTTCGTAAATCTGAGTTGCTGCCTTTCCGCCTATTGCCATTTCAATTACTGCATTGGCATCAGCCGTGCTTACGCCATAAAGCGCCATCTTTTTTTGATCTAGATTAATCTGTAGTTCTGGCTGCCCCAAATTTCGAAGAATACCCAAATCCTCAATTCCATCAACCGTTTTTAAAATAGCTTCTATCTGCTCTTCTTGTTTTTCTATAAATTCGAAATTCTCGCCAAACATCTTTACCACAATAGAACCTTTAACACCCGAAACAGCCTCTTCTACGTTATCAGAAATGGGCTGCGAAAAATTAAGACTTATCCCAGGGAAACTCTTCAACTTTTCTTGCATCCGCTCTATCAGTTTTTCCTTGCTTTGTTTTCTTTTCCATTCCTTTTTCGGATAAACATCTACATGAAACTCCATGTTATAAAAACCAGTAGCATCAGTGCCATCGTTAGGTCGACCAGTTTGAGACATGACTTGTTTAACTTCCTCAAAACTTAAAAAGATCTTCCGCATATCATTCGATAGTTTTTTGGTTTCATCTAACGAAATACTTAACGGACCTGTAGCACGAACGTAAATTGAGCCTTCATCTAGTGTGGGTAAAAACTCAGTCCCTAAAAATTTAAAGCTAAATGCTCCTCCAACTAAAACCACAATGGCAATTGCAAATACGAGCTTTTTTTTGCTGAAACATACATCGTAAATTTTTAAAGCCATTTTAGTGATCCATTCCAAAAAGATATTGTGTTTCTCTTTCACATTCTTTTTAAGCAATACACTAGCCATTGCAGGAACCAACGTGAAAGTTAAGATGAGGGCGCCTAACAGGGCAAAACTTAAAGTCCATGCCAAGGGCGAAAACATTTTCCCTTCTACTTTTTCGAAAGTGAAAATTGGCAGTAGACCTGTAATGATGATGAGTTTGGCAAATAGAATTCCTTTTCCATTTTCTAAACAAGCTTGTTTAATTAAACCCAGCTTACTCATTTTATTAAATCGAGGCATGCCTACTTTTTTAGCATGTTGATCTAAGAGTACAAAAATACCCTCCACCATTACTACAGCTCCATCTATAATAATTCCGAAATCGATGGCTCCCATAGATAAAAGGTTGGCAGGCATTCCTTTCAATTTTAAACAGATAAAAGCAAATAGTAGTGCCAATGGGATAATGATAGAAACGATCAAAGTAGTTCGCCAATCGGCCATAAATAGAAAAACAATTAGCGTAACAAATAGAATGCCTTCTAGCATATTACCCATAACCGTATGGATGGAGTAGTTGACCAAATCTTCACGATCGTAAAAGGCATTGATTTGTACATCTCCAGGTAAGATATTAGTATTGATTTCTTCAATTTTTTGTTTCAATCTGGCAATTACCTCGCTCGGATTTCCACCTTTTCTCATTACCACAATACCCTCCACCACATCAGGGTCTAGGTCCCTTCCTACTTGCCCTAATCTGGGATGTGCAGATTCGGCCACCTCTGCAATGGTTTTAACATAAATAGGTGTACCATTTACGTTCTCTACAATCACATTTCTAATTTCATCAATATTGTTCAGTACCCCAATTCCTCGTACTACATAAGCTTGTCCACTTTGTACAATCACGTCGCCACCAACATTGATATTGCTTTTAGACACTGCTTCGAATAGCTCGGTCGCGCTTACGCCATATTGTATTGCCTTTTCTGGATTAACGGTAATCTGGTAGGTTTTTACTTCGCCACCAAAGCTCACTACATCGGCAATTCCAGAAACTGATAATAACTCTCGCTGAATTACCCAATCTTGAAGCGTTTTTAACTCCCTGACAGATTTTTTGTCGCTGGTTAAGGTATAGCGAAAAATTTCTCCTGTTGGACCATATGGAGGTTGCACTTCTGGCTGTATGCCATCAGGTAAATCAGCTTCTTCTAAATGGTTGTTTACCTGAACTCTCGCAGTTGCATAATCTACATCATCTTCGAAAGTTACTTTTACAATTGATAATCCGAACAAGGAAGAAGAACGGATACTGGTTCTTTTTTCTGTAGGGTTCATGGCAATTTCAAGCGGTCTGCTTACAAATTTTTCAACCTCTTCAGCACTTCGTCCTGGCCATTGCGTAATAATGGTAATGTTGGTGTTGGTTACATCAGGAAAAGCATCGATGGTGGTGTTTTTGAAACTCAAATAGCCCGCAAGCACCAAAATGAAGGTAGAAAAGAAGATGAAATATTTATTTTTTAAGGCAAAGCCGATGATACTCTTAATGAATTTATTCATTACAGCAGATTAAATGGTAAATGAATGGGGTTATTTTTTAAGGCTCTCAAACAAAAAGACCTGCTTAGATGAAATGACTAAATCACCAGCGTTTAGCCCAGCTTTGATGTAAGCCTTATTCGTCGCTTTTCGTAAAACTTCCACCTCTTGAATACGAACCTTTTTGTTGGCATCTAATACTAAAACGTAATTTTTATTGTCGTCGAAAATAATAGCTCTGGAATTAACTGCTGGCAAATTAATCCCCATACTCGCCGATACTTTTACGGTCGCTAACATTCCGGGTTTTAAGGTAAAGCCAGGATTTTTGATGATTACTTTGGCATTCATTACCTTGCTATCTTGGTCAATTATATGGTACAGTTTATCTATCTTTCCTGTAAATATTTGTTCAGGATAAGCTAAAACGGAAACTTTTACTTCATCACCCTCTTTAAGGTTAGCAATGTCAGATTCGTAAACATTGATCATTGCCCAAACCGTACTTAAGTCTGCAACGGTAAATAGACTTTTCTCGTAATCGCTACGGATTTGCATATTGTTGTTTGCATTTTTTTCTACGATAAAACCGTTAATTGGCGATTTTATGGCATATAATCCTGTACTGCTACCTCCATTTAGTTTAAGTACGCTGTTCGCTCTTTTGAGTTCCGCGGTTTTAATCTGGAAATCATTTTTCGCTTCTTCTAATTCTTTGGCTGAAGATAATCCACTATCAAATAGCGCTTGTGCTTGTTTTAGATTTCGTTCTGAGTTTTGTTTTTCGGCTTTGCTAGCAATTGCTTCTTTATCAAAACCTGCCATTTCAGAACTCGTCATGGTTGCTAAGGTTTGTCCTGAACTAACTTGATCTCCGATTTTAACATTTACTTGTCTTAAATGACCGCTTACCATCGGGAAGATTTCAGATTTACGTTCTTGATCTTCCGTTATTTTAGCCGAAAAAATTAAATCGGTCTTGCTGTTCGCTTGTTGAACGGTATCTATCTGTAGGCGATTGATCAGCGAATCGGTAATAGCAAACTTCTCTTCTTGTTTTGCCGTTTGTGGCCCACTACAACCTTGAATTATAGCTAATGTTAATGCTAAAATGGGAGTAAAGCAGTGTTTGTATCTTAATGGGATCATCTTATTTGAAAATGTTAGAACCGGTTACGAAATTGATTTCTTCTCTATTGCTGAAACGTTCATATTTTAATTGGTTAAGTTGAATTACATTTTCTTTATAGGATGTGTAGAAATCTAAAAACTCAATTAAACTGATGTTTCTTTCCTTAAAACTATTATTGATGCCTTGCATTAATTTATCAAAATCGCTGCTAAACTTAGGGTCGATGTCTTGATATTGTTGTTCTGTTCTTAATGCGGTTTGATAGCTGTTAAAAACTTCGTTGGCTAACAAACGCTCCATCATTTTGATATTGGTATTGGCTGCATCAATACCAATTTTTGCCTTTTTAATTTCTCCTTGATTGCGATTAAAAAGGGGAATTGGAACCCTAACCCCTAATCCTGTATATTTTTCAGGATAATTCCCCTTTAAATCGTAGCTGAGCGAAAGCTCAATATCTGGAATGGCCATTGCTTTTTGAAATTTAAGATTGGCTTCGTTAAATTGTAAAGTTGATTTGGCCAGTTGATAATCCATGCGGTTATTTTTGGCAGAATCTAACAGAACAGCATAGGGAATAGCTTTTATAAGTACATTATCTTTATCGGTTAAGATTAATTTTAGAGGAGTGCTCACGTCAATGTCGCAAAGTGTTTTAAGGTCGCGATAATCATCTTCAAGCTCATTTAATAAATTTTTTAATTCTGATTTAAGTTTGATTAATAGCGATTGAATTCTGATGACTTCTTTCTGCGCCACATTACCTAAGGCTAGTTGCTGTTGGTATACTTTTAGTAGAGTTTCGCTACCACTAATTTCTTGTTGGTAAACTTTTACCGATTGACTATTGAAGTAAGCTTTGTAAAACCCATCCCTCAATTGAAAACGCAAGCTCCTTAACATTTCGCCATATTCGTTTTCGGCTAGTTTTACACCAGATTGGGCCAATAAGATACTTTTCTTTCTTTTGCCAGCTAACTTAATCAGTTGAGATATCTCGGCAGCGTACTGACCAGTTGCATAAGATGTTTCCAAAAATCTTTTGGTTTCGTGGTTATAAAAGAGATTTTCGTAGCTAATTTCTGGATTGTCAAAAAGTTTAGCAGTAATTATCTCTGCCTTTGCCTGATCTATTTGATAATTGGCGGCAAGTAATTGGTAGTTTTTAGTCAGGAATAATCGCTCAGCTTGCGTAATGTTTAGTTGCAAACTGTCGGCTTGTGCTTGAGCAGTAGCCCCAAATAAACAAGAAAAAGCGAAAAATAAAATCGTTTTCATGTTCGCAAAGCTAATTTTGCGAAATTAAAGGCTAATTAAATCGAAATTAAAACGCGATTAAAGTTTAGGAAATGTAATGGTGAAGGTGCTGCCCATACCAATTTGAGCGTTTGCTTTTATTTCTCCTTTAAACAGAGCAATGATTTTTGAAGCCATATACAAGCCCATTCCTTCGCCATGTTTGCCAACCGAAGCAGAGCGACTGTAAAAAGGTTTAAAAATAGATTGTAAATCCTGTTCGGCTATGCCAATGCCGTAATCGGTTATGGTTAAGTTAAGTAAATCATCAGTTGTCGATAAACCACAATGAATTGGTTTATAATCCGAAAATTTAAAGGCATTAGAAATGATATTATTTAAGGCAATTTGTAGTAATATCTCATTTGCCATCACCAAATGCGTTTGATTTGTTTGTGTTATTTCAATTTCATTGCCAGTTTTAAACCATGCTGCTTTAATAGTGGTCAAAATAGTACTTAAATCAATCGAAGAAAGATGTGCGCTTGCCAATTCTAGGTCGGCTTTTGCCAAAGTAAGTAAGCCTGTGATGATGTTGTTGATGTTCTCGCTTTCTTCGAGCACAGATTCTAAAGTCTGCTGATACGCTGGTATGGCTCGTTCTTTAGCCAGAGCCAATTCTACACTCATCATTACCCTGGTAATTGGCGTTCTCAATTCATGTGAGGCATTGGCTACGAAAGTTTTTTGTAAAATAAATGCTTGTTCCAGCTCTTCCATTAAGCGGTTAAAGCTTTTAGCTAGTTGATTAATTTCGTCATTAGTATTGGTTTCTTTTACACGAAATTCAAGATTGGATGAACCAATTTGCTGAACTTCTCCCATAAAAAATTGTAGCGGACTTAGTATTTTATTGGCAATCCATCTTCCTGCAAAGAGCAATAGTAAAGAGAAGATGATAAAAGTGACCAACATAATTTTGGATAATTTATTTAGTCTCTTAATTGAACTTAGGTCTGTAGCAGAAGCAAGAATTACAAAATCACCTTGGTTATCTTTATAAAAAATGCCTACAACCTGATGTTCTCCATCTTTAAATTGAATTTTGCCTGTCTTACGTACTTTGTTAATTATTTGAGGTGTCCAATATTGTGCCCTATCGCCTATAAAAGTAGCCCTGTTATTGGCATCGTAAATTCTGATGACTTCATCACTTAGTTTCTCCAAATACCTACTTCTAATTTTTGCTAAAGCTTCTCTAGAAATTTCATCGGCCTCCAAATACAAATTGGCAGTAACCATGGTTCGGTCGTTTAACCTGGCATAAAAATCAGCTTCTAAAAATTTAGAGAAAATAAAATAGACACTACCTAAAACAACTAGCAACATGCCTGTGCTAATTATAGTAAAGTTAAGTGCAAGTCTATTTTTTATTTTCATTATTTCAGAATATAGCCCATGTTTATTTTGGTCTGGATCAGTTTTCGATCAAAACCTTTGTCAATTTTCTTTCTTAAAAAGTTGATATAAACATCGATTACATTCGTTGTGGTGTCAAAATTAATGTCCCATACATGTTCTGCTATAAACTGACGAGAAAGTAAACGATTGGGGTTGCGTAAAAAGAGTTCTAATAAAATATATTCTTTTGCACTGAGAAGAATTTCTACTGCACTTCTTGTCACTTCTTTGCTTTCTGTATTAATGCAAAGATCCTCGTAGCATAATAAATGTTTATCTTTTTGTATGGGCTGATATCTTCTCAACAACGCAGCTATTCTTGCCAACAGCTCCTTAAGGTGAAAAGGTTTAACCAAGTAATCATCTGCCCCAGCCTCTAAACCATTCACTTTATCATCAATCATGCCTAGGGCAGTTAACATTAAAATAGGAATTTGCTGATCTACAACCCTAATTCTTTCGCAAAGCTGATGCCCATTTAGGCCAGGTATCATTACGTCCAAAATCAATAGATCAAATTTTTCTGCAGTGAATACAGATAGCGCTTCAATACCATCTGCTACCACAGTAACCTGATAATCATTTTCTTCTAAAGCAGATTTTAAAAGTGCGGCAATCTTAGTGTCGTCTTCGGCAATTCCTATTTTAAACATATCGTTTTTATTTATTCTTTCGGTTTAGATGTTTGTTCTTCAATTCCATCTTTTCCGTTATTAAATTCTTTAATTCCTTTACCTAATCCTTTCATTAATTCTGGGATTTTTTTGCCGCCAAATAGTAATAAAATGGCCAAAACAATAAGGATAATTTCTTGCGTGCCTAAAGCACCTAAGATTACAGGTTGTAACATTTGTTAAATTTTTGAAATATAAATAGGTTGATGCACAACAAAGCATAGCTATATTGTACATAATTGATTAATCCACAATTGTGGAATTTGGAGATAAAATATTAAGCGCTGAGCTTTGGTGGTGGGGATTCTAGAACTCGAGTTTGTTCTGGATAATTAGCAACATAACTATGGTTATGCACAATGGGTTGCTCAACTAAAACGATTTGTGTAAATGGAATTGGACTTTGATAGAAAACAATAAATGTCTTCGCCGCAGCATGATCGGCTGCATTTTGAGTTTCAGGAACATTTTTTTTAAATAGATGTTCAACTACCAATTCGTAAATGCTTTCTATTTTATTAACGCTCAGATCTTCCTCAAAAGTAAGCTCGCCATTAATAAAGTTTTGATGTCTAGCCGGATCAATAGATAGATTCACCAGCTGTAAGAGCAATGCCCAGAAGCAGATATATTTTAAACCTATTTTGATCCTTAAGAATTTCATCGAGCTGCAAAGGTAATAAATTCAAAATTGACAAATTTAATATCAGCGTCATACCGTTAAAATCCACAGTTCTGTTTATTTTTTATGATGAATTGAAACTAACATTATGCCGTACCAATACAATCATAAAAATTAAGGGGGTAACAAAATTTTGATGTTATTGATATAACTATAACTAAACAATTTAACCACTTAAAATCAAACATCATGAGAACTTATTTAATCTTAATGGCATTATTATTTTCGGCATCAATAGTTTCGGCACAAAAAATTAGCAAAGCTGCAGATACCACAAAACAACAAAAAACAGTTAACAAAAGTACTTCAAATACAAATAGTAGAATTTCGATGAATGTAACTACACCTAAACAAACACAAGGTGCTACATTTGGCGAAAAAGTAAATGCAGGTTTGCAGACTGCTGGAGGTGCAGTTGCGAGTGGAGCTACTGTTCAAAATCCATTGTATCAAGGTAGTGGAAATAGTGGAGTTAATCCATTATTTGAATCGAAAGATAAAACAGTAAGCCCAGTTGGCCCTATTAAAGGTGTAATTGTAAAAGGGAGTAAGGTAAATTAGGTTGATAGATTGTATTCAAATGGTGTCATATCGAACGAGCGCCTGCCTACCGCAGGCAGTGAGGAGATAACTTTAAATCTATAGGTCGGTGTCACACCTGCCGAAACTTTAACGAGCTACAGAGAGTTTTTGAATTAGATTTCTCGTCGCTGTGCTTCCCTCGAAATGACGCGTTTGTTTATACTGATGGGATAGGACATCGACCAAAATTTTTAAGCATTAGGACAATTGCCACACCTTTTTCCTCTCAAATACTTTTCACAGCATTCTTTTTTCTTTTTCGACTTAGATTTCTCTTTGTCCTTCTTTTTCTTTTTGTCTTTTTTTGACATGATTTTTATTTACATCAGAAAATTGCGTTAACGATAGTAGCGGCATCCCCCAATCCGATAGCTATCGGATCTTTATTGGGGATATAGTCCCGAAATTTCGGGATTAAAACGCCCAAATCTGTAAAAGTTTGTAGATTTAAAGCAATAACGGCTTAATATTTACAAATGGATAAAGCTTTAACATCGTTTTTACTGCAGTAAGCTAACAAAAAAAGGCAAACATTGTTTAGATGTATGCCTTAGTTTTAAGCTCCTTTTTTGGGAAAGGGGGAATTTTATGCCTCGCTGTTGTAAGCAATCTGACCAACATGTTTGTCAATCTGCCATCTTCCAGTACCTTCTTCGCCAATTACTTCGAACAATTCTAACGCTCTACGAGCTTTGTATTCTTCTTCTCTTTGCTCTCTAAAGAACCAATTTAAGAATTCTAAGGTTACAAAATCTTGCTCTTTTTGGCAACGAGCTGCAATGTTTTTTAATGATTGAGTTACGCTGATCTCTTGATCTAACGCATCTTCAAATACTTCTCTAAATGAGTTATATTCCAACTTGATGTTGTTGATATCTGGAGAAATTGAATTTCCGCCCATATCTAAAACGTATTTATATATTTTAAGTTGGTGTTCTCTTTCTTCTTCTGCTTGCTTAAAGAAATAGTCTGAAGAAAAATCGTAACCATTTCTGTTGCACCATGATGCCATAGATAAGTATATAGCTGATGAATGTGCCTCTTTTTTGATTTGTTGGTTAAGCAAAGTTTCTACATCTGTAGATAATAAAGACTTTACGCGGATGATATCTTTCATGACTTTGTTGTTAATTATACTTTAATAACAACAAAAGTAGCGCTATGTTCTGATAGCAACGAATTTAATGACAATATGGAAAGATTCTAATTCTAGCTAATAGCATTCCAGACCGGTAATAAATTTCAGTATAACTTTTAGAGATTTTGAAAAGCAGATTTATGCAAAGATTTAAGTCAGTCCTTCTTTTCGCTGTATCTTTTGCCGGTTCGCTTCGCTCGGGCAAAAGGATGCCGCTACAATAAGGTTTAACAAACAGCCGCTACTACTAATGCTATTAAGTTTCTGAAATTTTCCGGCCACTTTATAGATAAATTTAAATGTTGCCTGACTATAAAACCCGATTAGACTTAAAAAGCGATGCGATGCAAACGATCGAAAATGATGTGGTTAAGCTCTAACATGGTAAATGTACCTTGTAAAAGCTCTTTCATTTTTATAATTTGAATTAAAGACAATACATAACAGTGATCGCATGCACAAATGAAAATAATCTCTAAGTCTGCTGATTTTTCGATGTTCAATAACAAATCTTCAATATCGATTTGGTAAACAGCTTTTTTTAGCTTCAATAAGTTACGGTAATCGAAACGAGCTAATTTTCCTGCAAAATCAACATACCAACAGCCTTCGCTATCTGATTGATAAATAGCGCCATTTTTGGTGCTAAATACTTCTGTAAAATTGATTTTTGGTAAGGTTAGTGTTTCTTGCATTTTTTTGCACAAATCTTAAGATATGGCAAAGATGTATATTATTTGGAATTATTCCAAATTAAAATAGAGACTAAATTAAAATTTAATCATCAATAATAACCTAAACCTGCCAAAAATAAGCACGACCTTAATGTCGTAAATATGTCGCAAATAAGACGTAGGCTTATTGAAGCTAATTCAAATACATTTGCCCAACAAATTAATTTCATTATGAATGTAAAGCTTTCAAAAAAAATCAAAGAATTAAGAACCAAGCTTGGCCTTAGTCAAGATGAATTGGCAAACCAATCCAATTTAAGTTTAAGGACAATTCAAAGAATAGAGAGAGGGGAAACCGAACCCAGAGGAGATACTTTGAAACGATTGGCAAATACCCTAGAAGTAACTCCAAATGACCTGGTAGATTGGGTGGAACAAGAAGATAAAACATTGTTAGTGGTCTTGAATTTATCTGCCTTAAGCATGCTCGCATTTCCTTTGCTAGGTGTAATTATTCCTTTAGCCATTTGGGTTTTTAAAAGACATACAGTTAGAAATTTGGAGGACCTAGGGAAAAAGATCATTAACTTTCAAATCAGTTGGTGTATAGTTATTGGACTCTATTATGTCTCATTTATTGTTTTAAGACTTTTTCAGGACGATTTAAGGATACCAAGGATAAGTCTAAGATTAATTTCGGGACTTGGAGGATTAGAGATCCTTATCATTGGTTTTTTAATTTTATGTTACGGGTATAACATTTGCCTTATTTTTTTAAATACTATTTTAAGCTATAAAGGCAAAAAAACTTTTTATAAACCAGCTCTTCGTTTTTTAAAATAGCTACATCAGTTCTATTTATGGCTAAGTTAGCATGCATATATACATAATAGCTCATTCTTCTTATTAACAAGATACCAGGTAGGCTACTGATTAACCCATTTTTTACCCATTCTTAACCCTTTCCTTACCCATAGAGTATAGCATAACTAAGTAATAAGCGAATAAACAGTAGGTAAAGAGTTAATCAGTACCCTAGTTGGTACGGAGCAAGGGTAGGGCAAGGGCGTAAGAAGAGTATAGTGTAGGTGCACTTTAGGTGGACTTTTAGTAGACTTTAAGTGGAGTTGGGGTTGACTTTTAACAATTATCCAGAATGGATTGATTTTGATGCGTTATAGATGAAGTTTAAAGATAGCTAAAAATTCTTATTTTAAAAAGATTAGCTAAACCCCATTTACCCCCATGGCATACAAAATAATGTTAACTCCAAACTTGGTGTTATCTTCTGCTAAAAAGCGTTTGTTTTTGAAATCGTAATCCCATTCGCAACCGTAATCTTTATTGCTGTACAATACGCCAATTCTATTGTTAATGCTAATGGCTTTTAAATAATCATGAACTAAATCATCTCCCCAGCCATTTAGTTCAAATGAGGTAGTTGGAGGTCCCTTTTCGAACTTAAAAAAGGAGTGATAAATGGCGTGTGTGTTTGGAATTTTTTTTAATGCTTGTGCACCAAATAGGCTGCTCATTTGGGCTTCAAAAGATTTGGCAAATAAACCATCAATATCATGATTGCAATCGTCTACAAATACAAAGCCACCATTTTGTACATAACTTTTAAAGTTGGCGGCTTCTTGTTTGCTAAATTGCACTAACTTATGTCCGCTTAAGTAGCAAAAAGGATATTTGAATACATCGTTGCTACTCAGTTCTACAATCTTTTCTTCCTCATCCAAGGGGATGGTAGTATATTCTAATAAAGAATTGAGCAAGTTAGAAGGCATACGTTGATCCGTATCCCAATCTCCAGAATTATATTTTAATCTCGCAAATGTAAACTTGGCGCTTTGCATTGCTCTAAATTAGCATCAATTTTTTGCAATGGAGATTTTTGCGGTATATATCTTGTAAATTTTTTGATATTTATTTAGTTAAGGTGCTAATTATGCCAATATCCACCTATATTGAAGCACCATATTATACATCTTAAAAATTATTTGTTTTGGATAGTACAGAAAGCAACGTAAAAAATCTAATTGGTAAAATTTCTTTATTGAAAGGCGAAATCCAAAAGGTAATTGTAGGTCAAGATACCATTATCGAGGAGATGTTAATTGCCCTTATGGCAGGCGGACATTGTTTGTTGGAAGGTGTGCCTGGTTTGGCCAAAACATTAATGGTGAGAACCATGTCTCAAGCTCTGGATCTTTCTTTTAGAAGAATTCAATTTACACCAGATCTAATGCCATCGGATATTGTGGGTACGGAGATTTTAGAGGAAGACCATGTTACAGGTAAACGTTTTTTTAAATTTAATAAAGGCCCCCTATTTGCCAATATTGTTTTAGCAGACGAGGTGAATAGAACACCTCCAAAAACACAATCGGCATTGTTAGAGGCCATGCAAGAGTTCGAAGTAACTTATGCTGGGCAAACCTATCCTTTAGATCGTCCGTTTTTTATTTTGGCTACCCAAAACCCAATAGAGCAGGCTGGAACCTATCCGTTACCAGAAGCACAATTGGATCGCTTTTTACTGTATATCAAAATTGGCTATCCAACTGCTGTTGAAGAGGCGCAAATTTTAAGCAGTACTACGGGTGCCAAAAAAGCAGTTGTTAATCCAGTTATTGGAGCAGAAGAAATTAAACAATTGCAAACTTTAACTAGAGAAGTGAGCATCAGCGATGACTTGATTACCTATGTAAGTGATTTTATTCGTGCAACCAGACCAGATACTACAACAGTTAATTTTGTAAAAGAATGGGTGCGTTGGGGAGCAGGACCAAGAGCCGGACAGGCTTTAATTTTAACAGCAAAAGCCAGAGCATTGTTTCATGGCAGATATGCGGTTTTAATGGAAGACTTGCAAGCTATGGCTTACCCAGTATTGCGCCATAGAGTATTGATGAATTTTAAAGCAGAGGCCGAAAATGTATCATCAGATCAGGTAACGGCCGAATTGGTGAAGGCAATTACAAGACCTAAAACCAATATGTAATGAGTAGGCTGCTCGACCCTAAAATATTAATGGCCATAAAAGACCTCAACCTAGCCGCTAAAACTACGATTGATGGCTTTATGAATGGCACTAATAAAAGTACCATTAAAGGGCAGGGATTAGAATTTAGTCAATATAGGAGTTACCAACCTGGAGATGATCTCCGTTCGTTAGACTGGAAAATGTTTGCTAGATCAGATCGTTATTACATTAGAGAATCTGAAGTAGAAACCAATATAGCGGTTCGTTTTTTGGTAGATGCAAGCGCATCGATGAACCACCAAGATGGTAACTTCACCAAAATTGAATATGCCCGTTATTTGGTGGCTTGTTTAGCTTATTTAGCCAATTTACAGGGAGATGCCATTGGCTTATATATTTTTAAGGATGCAGGCCTATTTTCGATGGTGGCCAAGCAAGATTATCAGCATTTAGCCAGGCTATTTTTTCAATTAGAACAGCTCAAACCCGAAGGTACATTTACCAAGCCCATCCATTATAAAGAAATTTTCTCGGGTACGCAAAGACGCGAATTATTGGTTTTTGTAACCGATCTTTATCAGTCTAATGAGGAAATTTTTAACCTATTAGATACTTTGGGTACTTTAAGACACGAAATTGTAGTCTTCCATTTATTAGCTAGAAACGAGTTGGACTTAGACTTTAAGGGTTATACTACTTTTGAGGATTTAGAAACAGGAGAGACTATACAAATAGATCAAGCCAAAGCAAGAGCAAATTACAAGGATAAACTGGCTAGCTATATAGAAGAAACCAGAATGAAAATGTTAGATCGAAGAATTTATTATAGAACATTAATCACTGATGAATCGCTCGATCAAGCGTTAAGAGATTTTTTAAAACAACGAAATAAGTTAAGAATTTAAATTGCAACTATTATATCCCATAGGTTTATTGGCACTTGCAGGATTAATTATTCCTGTAATTATACACCTATGGAGTGTGAAACAAGGTAAAACCTTAAAAATTGGAAGCATTGCGTTATTGGGAGAAAGTGCCAGCGCAACTTCTAAAAGCTTTAAACTAACAGATTGGTTATTGTTTATTTTAAGGTGTTTGATTTTAATTTTGATCACATTTATTTTAACGCAGCCATTTTTCTCCAAAAAGATTAAAACTACCACAAACTCAGGATGGATTTTGGTGCAGCCTAATCAGTTTAGGAATGTCTATCAAGGTCACAAAAAAAGTATTGATTCTCTATTAACTCTCGGTTTCGAGTTGCATGAGTTTAATTTAGGCTTTAAAAGTTTTAAGCTGGCTGATACAGTTAATCAACCGAATAAAGTAAGCAGTTTGAGTTATAGTTCTCTTTTTAAAAAATTAGATACTCAAATCCCATCAGGTTATACTGCCTATCTTTTTGCAGCTAAAAAAGTTATCAATTTTAATGGTGATTTACCTAATACATCTTATAAGTTAGTGTGGAAGGATATAGTAAATAAAGATACTTCAACCACTTGGACTACTCAGTTTTTAGGTAAAACCTATTTGGGGAAGTCTACAGCAAATGCAACAACATATACTTCTGCGGCTGCAGCAAATTTGCCCGCAATTTCTGTATCGATTTACGACCCTGTTGGAAATGATGCTAAATATGTTAGATCGGCATTAAATGCAATAGCAGATTTTACCAAAAGAAAAATCGCAATCCAAAATTTTAATACAGCAACAGCAGCTCAAGCAGATGTTATTTTTTGGCTTTCTGAGCAAGAACCTGCTTTTAAAAAGCTGAAAGCTGGTGCCAAAATATTTGCCTATAAAAAAGGAAAAGTAGCCAATGTAAATGCTACGCTAAGTTTAACCGACGGTACTAGTAATAGTAACGAAATTAAACTGTTTAAACATATCCATACTGATAACGAAAGTGGAAAGATAGTTTGGAAAGATGGCTATGGAGAGCCAATTTTACTAAACGATAAAAAGAATTATTTCTCTTTCTACAGCCGGCTTAATCCGCAATGGACAGATTTGGTTTGGAACGAACAATTTGTAAATGCATTAATGCCGATTGTGCTAGGCGAAAAGAACTCAACCGATTTCGGATTTGAAACTCATTCATCAGATCAACGGGTGATTGCAGCTGAGCAAAACTTAAATATAGCTGTAAATAAGTCGGGTTCAGTTATTGAAGTCAGCAAAAACGAACCGCTTTATGTTTTCTTGTGGATTTTAGCATTGATCACTTTATTGATAGAACGTATTTTATCATTCAGAAAAACAAAATTAAACCATGTTAAGAGCTGAGGGTAAAAATTGGATCGTTAATTTCAGAAGAAAGTGGATTGCACTTTATTTTGCACAGGTTTTTACTTTGAGCTTAGCTATAGCACTTATTTTGCTAGTTATAGTTGCAGTTTTTGTTTCTTTTAATTTTCATATTTGGCAATTGATTGTTGTTTTTCTTATAGTTTTTGCCTGTTTTATGGTAATTAAGCCTACATGGAAAATCAGCGAAACAATTGTTGTAAAATACTTAGATGCCAAATTTCTACAGCTTGAGGAAAGTACAGCGCTTTTTCTTAAACAGGAGACAACTTTAACAACGCTCGAAAGATTGCAGTTGGAGAAAATTGCTCAAAAACTACCTGTTCAAAATAGCTTAAGTACCGCCTGGCAGAAACTGTTGTTGAGTTTGTGTTTTCTTGCCATAACCTTAATCGGAGTTTATTTAATGGATAAGCTTTATTGGTATAATGCAATTGAGGAAAACCTAACAGCTGTAACTGCTCAAAAGCAGAACATAAAAGAAAACATCTTGCCTCAGATAGCAGATTTTGAGTTGGTAATAGACCCACCAGCTTACACCAAAAAAGCTAAAAGAAATCAAAAACAGTTTACCCTCAAAGTAGAAACTGGATCTACAGTATCTTGGAAAGTTGAGACGAATGTAGCCGTTCAAAAACTTCGCTTAATTTTTAATGACAAGGAAAGCTTTAACTTAATTAAAATAGACGATTTGAACTGGTCTTTTAATAAAACCATTCATCAATCTGGCTTTTATCAAATAGAATTAGATGGTAAAAAATCTGATCTGTACCAGATTGAGGTGATTCCAGATTTACCCGTACAAATTAAAATTATAAAGCCTAAAAATCACACTACTATTGATGTTGGACAGTTACCGAAGGTAAATTTATCAGTTAATCTAATAGATGATTATGGCATTGCCAACGCTTACATTTCTGCAACGATGTCTAGTGGAAAAGGCGAAGGAGTAAGCTTTACCGAGAAGAAACTGGCTTTTAATGCCAATTTCACAGGTAACAAATCAATGCTATTGAATAAACTTCTTGACTTAACCGCTTTAGGAATGAAACCTGGAGATGAACTGTATTTCTTTATTCAGGCAATTGATAACCATGGTCAGTCGAGTAGATCTGAGGTTTATTTAGTTTCGATAGTGGATACTGCTGAATTGATGAGCATGGCCGGAATGACCAATGGTGTTGATCTAGTACCTGAATATTTTAGAAGTCAAAGGCAAATTATTATTGATACTGAAAAACTCCTCAAAGAACAGGGAACACTTAGTGCAAACGAATTTAAGGATAGGAGTAATAATTTGGGCATAGATCAGAAACTGTTAAGATTAAGATATGGCAAGTTTTTAGGAGAAGAATCTGAAACTGAAATTGGTGGTCATGAGCATAGCGATGGAGATGGGCATGATCATGAGGAAGCAAAATTTGGAGATGTACAAGCTTTGATGGATGAATATGCGCACAAACATGATATTGCTGAAGATGCTACCTTCTTTGAACCCGAATTAAAAGCACAATTGAAAGCGGTATTAAATGAGATGTGGAGTTCTGAATTGAGGTTAAGAACTTACAAACCCCAAGAAGCTTTACCATTTGAATATAAGGCATTGCGTTTGTTGAAAGATTTACAGCAAAAATCAAGAGCTTATGTTGCTAAAACTACCATCAAAACCGTAAAGTTAAAAGCAGAAAAACGTTTATCTGGTGAGTTAGATAAAATTACGACACCTACGCAAAAAGCAACATTCGAGCATCAGGATAAATCTAAGCAAGATCTTAAAATGGTGTTGGCTTTGCTAGAACAGCGGAAAACTGGAAGACCATTTGCTTATGGAGATCGTGAATTTTTAAGAAGCACCGAGGCACAGTTAATTAAAGCCGCATCTGGTCAACCTGTTTCTTATCTGCCAGCTTTAAAAAGTCTGCGTAAAATTAGCCTAGCTAAACAAGTAGATGTCAATGATATTAAACTTGTTCAAAAGGCAATTCAAAGGTTATTGGGTATAGAAGGTGCATTGCCTCAAGCTAAATCTGCAGCAACAACTAAACAATTGTCACGTAGTTATTTCAATTACCTTAAAAATGGAGGGAGATAATTATGGAGCTTAAATACTATGTGATCATTACTTGCTTGATATTAGGTGTTTTTCTTTTTTACAAGGAGATAAGCAGAATAAATAAATCGCAATTGCTATGGCGATTATTAGCCAGTTTATTAATGGTGATTAGTTTTGCTTTATTAATCATTCCAATTACTTACACTATCCGTAAGGAAGAGCCGATCCATGAATTGAATTTGATCACTGAAGGTGCAAATCCAGCTACTTTTGCCACAATTAGCGCACAGAAGTATACTTTAGACTCATCTTTGCTTTCGGTAAAAAAGGGCACTCGTATTAAGTTTATCGAAGATCTGGCTTATCATTTACAAGAGCATCCAGATCTTAAACAGGTTAATATTTATGGATACGGATTGAAAGAGAAGGAGTTGTCAGTATTAAAGAACTACAAAATTAACTTCCATGCTTCGCCGTTTCCTTCCGGTATAAATTCAGCCAGTTGGCAAAAAAAGATAAATGCTACAGAGAGTTTAGAAGTACAAGGCATTTATAATAACCTAACTAACCAAAATGTAAAACTTAAGTTTTATGGTATGGGATCGACACTAGATTCCGCAACAATAAAAGCCAACACTAAGGTCAAATTCTCTTTTAATACCCAACCTAAACAAATTGGTAAGGCGGTGCATCAAATTATTGCCTTGCAAGGAAACGATACCTTAGCTGTAGAACCAATTCCCTTTGAGGTTGTGCCCAAAAAGCAGTTCAATGTATTGATGTTAGCGTCATTCCCAGATTTTGAATATAAATTTTTAAAGAAATGGCTGTATGAAAATCAATACCCAGTCATCTTTAGGGGTAAGATAAGTAAAGACAAATACAGTTCAGATTTTTTAAATACTAAAGCAACAGATGTAAATCAAATTCGTGCATCTTTGTTAAAGCAGATAGATGTGTTAATTATGGATGAAGAGGAATTTTCTGCAATTACAAATGCAGAAAGATCAGCCATAGATGCTGCGGTGAGCGAAGGAATGGGATTGGTAATGCGACTAAGCAATGCAAAACCGAATGGATCAAGTCAACGTTTTATACGTATAGAAATCACTTCAGCTACAGCAAAAACATTGCAGGTCAGCAGTATATATCATCCACTTAATTTGGCTGAATTGCCCTTTGTTCAGACTTTATATCTTGAGCCAACACCAAATGAACAACCTTTGTTTAATGCTTCGAATGGGAAAACTGTAGTAAATAGCGGCTTAAAAGGAATAGGTAAAGTAGTGGTATCGTCAATCTCATCAACTTACCAATGGGAATTGTCTGGCGAAAAAACAACTTATGCAAAATTTTGGTCAGCTCTGTTGGCGAACGCAGGTAGAAAGGAGAATGCAATTCCATCTTATGAACTTAAACCTTCATTTTTAACATTAGCAGAAGAGGCTAGATTAATCGTAAGTGTAGATGACGCAAAAATACCATCGTTACAGTTTAACCAAATTGAACTTGCACCAAAACAAAACATGGAATTGCCTTTTAAATGGGATGGTAAATTTTGGCCGTTGCAAGCAGGTTGGCATAAGTTAAGCATTAACCAACAACCTGAAAATATATTTGTCTTTAAAAAAGCAGATTGGAGAAGTTTAAAAAATACAGAGAAATTGAATGCTACCTTAAACTTTGCCGAAAATCAATCCTCAGCTGATTTAGATTTGAAAAAAGTGGAGTATTTTACTGAAGAAGTGCTTTCGAAATGGTGGTTCTTTGGCTTATTTTTACTTTCTGCATCTTTTTTATGGTACGAACAGAGGTTTCTGCAGAGCAAATAGCTGATTGAAACTAAAATGTTATACTTTTTAGGCTATTAACCTACAAGAAATTGCTACCTTGGTTATCGAACCACTAACCTAAACATTTTGAAAAGAAAAGACTTTCTCTATTTATCTGGAATGGGCATGGGTGCAATGTTGTTGCCAGATCTTCCTGCATTTGCAACTTCTATAGACCCTTTACAAGCTCTTGATAAAATAGACGTAAAAATTAAAAAAGAATTAGCAGATGTGGCATTAAATGCTGCCAAGGCTAAAGGTGCAACTTATACCGATGTTCGTATTGGGCGTTACCTAAACCAGTTTGTATCAACAAGAGATAAACGTGTGCAAGGTGTTGCCAATACAGAATCTTTTGGTGTTGGAATTAGAGTGATCGCTAACGGCTGTTGGGGATTTGCGGCTACAAATAATGTAACTAAAGAATCTATTGCCAAAACTGCCCAAGAAGCGGTAGCGGTAGCTAAAGCAAATGCTAAAATACAGGGCGAAGCAGTTCAATTAGCTCCACAAAAAGGATATGGAGAAGTAAGTTGGAAAACACCTCTTGAAATAAATGCTTTTGAAGTTCCTATAAAAGATAAGGTAGATTTACTGCTCAATGTAAATGACATCGCTATGCAGAATGGCGCAAGTTTTGTAAATGCTGCACTATTTGCCGTAAATGAGCAAAAGTACTTTGCATCTACAGACGGTTCTTATATTGATCAAGATATCCATCGCATTTATCCATCATTTGGCGTAACTGTAATTGATAGGGCATCAGGTAAGTTTAAAACACAAGCTGCCTTAAGTTCGCCAATGGGCATGGGTTACGAATATATGAATGCCAGACCAGAAGACAAAATAGCCGGGGTGGTTACCCGTTACAAAAGCAGATACGATATTTTAGAAGATGTGAAGAATGCCACTCGTGTAGCCAAGGAGAAAATTACGGCTAAAACGGTAGAATCAGGCAAATACGATTTGGTTTTAGATCCATCGCATTTGTGGTTAACTATACACGAATCAGTGGGTCACCCAACAGAGCTGGATCGAGTTTTAGGTTATGAAGCCAATTATGCTGGTACCAGCTTCCTTACTTTAGATAAATGGGAATCTAAAAACTTTAAATTTGGTAGCGATAAGGTAAACATATTAGCAGACAAAACTCAAGTTGGCTCTTTAGGTGCTGTAGGTTATGATGATGAAGGTGTGAAATGTGGTAAATGGAACCTGATCAAAGACGGAGTGTTGGTAAATTATCAAACAATACGAGATCAAGCGCACATTATCGGTTTAAAAGAATCGCAAGGTTGCTGTTATGCTCAAAATTGGAGCGATGTACAATTTCAGCGTATGCCTAATGTTTCTCTCGAAGCGGGCAAGGCAAAGCTGAGTGTAGATGATATGATTAAAAATGTAGAAAAAGGCATTTATATTATCGGTGATGGAAGTTATTCTATCGATCAGCAACGTTACAACTTCCAATTTGGTGGGCAATTGTATTACGAAATCAAAAACGGACAGATTGTAGGCATGTTAAATGATGTGGCGTACCAATCTAACACGCAAGAGTTTTGGAATTCTTGCTCGGCCATTTGCGATGAAAGCGATTATCGTTTAGGCGGTTCATTTAATGATGGTAAAGGCCAACCTGGTCAAAGTAGTGCGGTTTCTCATGGTAGTTCAACCACACGTTTCAATGGAGTTAATGTTATCAATACAGCTAGAAAAATATAATTATGGCCATATTAAGTAAAGAAGAAGCCCAAGCAATATTAAAAAAAGTAATGAGCTATTCTAAGGCAGATGCCTGCGAAGTAAGCTTAAATGGTTCAGACGGGGGTAACATCCGTTATGCACGTAATGCAGTTTCTACTGCTGGGCAAATTAGTGTAATGAGTTTGTCGGTTAATTCAACCTTTGGTAAAAAAACCGGATCAGCTTCTATCAATGAATTTGATGATGCTTCACTTAAAAAAGTAGTAAGCAGAGCCGAAGAATTGGCGCAACTGGCTCCAGAAAATCCAGAATATATGCCTTTATTAGGTCCACAAACTTTCCAAGAGTCGGCAACCTATAATGCAAATACTGCTGCCATGACACCAGATACCAGAGCAGAAATGGTGGGTAAAAGTTTAGGTGTGGCCAAAGCAGCCAACTTAGATGCTGCCGGATTTTTAGAAAATTCTACACGTTTCAATTCGGTAATGAACTCTAAAGGTTTATTTGCTTACAACAAATCAACCAATGTTTCTTTTTCTGTAACCATAAGAAATAAAGAAGGGACAGGTTCTGGGTATGTTGAACAAGATTTCAATGATTTAAGTAAAATGGATGTGCTTGCCTTAAGCAAAATAGCTGCAGCCAAGGCTACAGGTTCTGCTGGCGCAAAAGCAATAGAACCAGGCAAATACACCGTGATATTAGAGCCATTAGCAGCTAGTGATATTTTAAGCAATATGTTTAGAGGTTTCGACGCCCGTAGTGCTGATGAAGGCAGAAGTTTCATGAGTAAAAAGGGTGGTGGTACGCGTTTAGGAGAGCAATTGTTTTCTGAAAATGTAAACATCTATTCAGACCCGATGAACCCAGAATTACCTTCTGCCACTTGGAATGGTGATGGTTTAGCATTGAAAAGAACACAATGGGTAGAAAAGGGAGTAGTTAAAAATCTATCTTATTCTAGATTTTGGGCTGCCAAAAAAGGTGTAGAGCCTTTGTCGTCTGGAAGAAGTATGGTAATTGAAGGTGGAACGCAATCGCTGCAAGATTTAATTAAGAGTACAGAAAAGGGGATTTTAGTTACTCGTTTTTGGTATATCCGTTCGGTAGATCCTCAAACTTTATTACTAACTGGTCTTACGCGTGACGGTACTTTTTATATCGAAAATGGCGAGATCAAATTTCCAATCAAAAACTTTAGGTTTAACGAAAGTCCTATCATTATGTTAAATAATGTAGAGGCATTGGGTAAACCAGTTAGAACAGGTAGCGGAATGATCCCACCAATGAAAATTAAAGACTTTACGTTTTCATCATTATCTGACGCTATTTAATCAGCATCAAAAGCTATCGGATCTGAATAAAACCTATCGGCAGGTGTCTTCACCTGCCGATATATTATTATGGCTATCTTTTGAAGGAGATTCTAAAAACAGATCTTTCTTTCGTTGGCATCCCCGCTAGCTTTCGATAAAATAATGATCTATTAATTTGTTATCCAGTTGGTTAAACAATACATTTAAAATTTAAACCTAAGCAATTGAGAAGAAGAGACTTTTTGTACATAACAGGTTTAGGTGCTGGTGCTACCATGTTACCTAGCTTAAATACTTTTGGTAAAATAATTAGTGTTGAAGAAGCTTTAACACCTGTTGATGTGAAGCTAAAAAAACAGATGGCTGATATTGCTTTAAATGCAGCAAAATCTAAGGGAGCAACTTACGCTGATGTACGTATTGGTAGATATCTAAATCAAGTAGTAGCAACCAGAGATACACGTGTAGAAAATGTAGCCAATAGCGAATCTTATGGGTTAGGCGTTCGGGTTTTAGCGAGCGGTTCTTGGGGTTTTGCGGCAACCAATAAGTTAGATAACGATAGCATAGCCAAAGCAGCCGAAATGGCTGTGGCCATTGCTAAAGGAAATGCAAAGCTGATGAGCGAACCCGTTCAGTTGGCAGCACAAAAAGGATTTGGTGATGTGAGTTGGAAAACGCCGGTAGAGATTAATGCCTTCGAAGTTCCAATTCCTCAAAAAGTAGATTTACTGTTGAATGTAAACAGCGAAGCACTAAAAGGAGGAGCAAAGTTTGTGAGCTCTAACTTATTTATGGTAAATGAGCAAAAGTATTTTGCATCTACTGATGGTTCTTATATCGATCAGGATATTCATCGCATTTGGCCAAATTTTACGGTTACCAAAATTGATGAGGGTAGCGGGAAATTTGAAACTCGTAATGCTTTAAGTGCACCAATGGGAATGGGCTACGAATACTTGACGCCAAAAGACGAGGAGAAAATAAAAGGTGGCCCAGTAACGATGTACAAAAAACGTTATGATATGTTTGAAGATGTGAAAGAGGCCACGGTTCATGTAAGCGAAAAATTGAAAGCTAAACCTGTTCCTGCTGGCAAATACGATTTGATTTTAGATCCTTCGCATTTATTTCTAACTATTCACGAATCTGTAGGTCACCCGACAGAGTTAGATCGCGTATTAGGTTACGAGGCTAATTATGCGGGTACAAGCTTTTTAACATTAGATAAATGGGAAACCAAGAAATTTAATTTTGGCAGCGATCAGGTAAATGTAATTGCGGATAAAACTGAAGTTGGCTCTCTAGGTGCGGTAGGTTATGATGATGAAGGTGTAAAATGTGGTAAATGGGATATCATTAAAAATGGAATTTTAGTTAATTACCAAACTATCCGTGACCAGGCACATATTTTAGGTTTAAAGGAATCACAGGGTTGCTGTTATGCAGATAGTTGGGATAGTATCCAATTTCAAAGGATGCCAAACGTATCATTAGCCCCAGGGAATACTGAATTGACAGCTGCAGATATGGTTAAAGATGTAGAAAAGGGAATTTACATGTTTGGTCGTAATTCTTATTCTATTGACCAACAGCGTTACAATTTCCAATTTAGTGCACAGTTGGCTTACGAAGTTAAAGATGGTAAAATTGTAGGCATGTTTAAAGATGCATCTTACCAATCTAATACCCAAGAATTTTGGAACTCTTGTGCCGAGCTTTGCGGTAAAAGCGATTACCGTTTAGGTGGTACTTTCTCTGATGGCAAAGGTCAGCCTAGCCAGGTTAGTGCAGTTTCTCACGGTAGTGCTACCACCAGATTTAATGGCGTTAAAGTAATTAATACAGGAAGAAGTTTGGGTTAGGTAATGAATTAAATAGGGTCGGTGGCAGCCACCGACCATTAGAAAAAACACCGTCATTTCGCATGAGCATAGCGAAGAGAAATCTATCATAAAATTACTTTAGAATTAGCTTGCTGATTTTCAAATATTAAACGTTTTGATCCAAAATGGCAAAAGTTAAATGCTAAAACTAATTTCTTAAAGTTTTTTTGAAGCGCAAATTGCTGCCAGCACCAATGTCGGTCCTTCTGTCCGCTATATCTTTTATTTGCATCGCAAATAAAAGGATGTCGCTACAATAAGGGCTAGGGTTATGGGTTTGTGCAATAGAGAAAAAACATAGTAGCATTGCTTTTTTATTTTATACTAACAAATTCTACTTGCGGTTCGTATTATAGGATCTAAAAAATAAGGATAGGTAAAGAAAAACTAACTTACGAGCAGCAATTGGCCACCTAAACCTGATGGAAATGAGCACGAGCGCAGCGAGTAAAATGTACAGCAGGACTGCATTTGATCTGAAATGCTGACGCTATTTTCCATTTCCTTCTATAACTGTTATTCAAATAGTTTTCGAAATAAGGAGGACCTAAATGCAAACCAAACTTAACCAGATTAGCAATATTTAACCTAGTTTTCTGCCAGCTCTTTCACTTTGTTTAAAGCTTTAGGCCACATCTCACTAAACATCTCAATCATCTGTTTATTTTTTTCAGATTCTTCCATTTCCATGTAAATGTGCAAGTGGGTTTTGCCCTCAGTTTCTGTTAAAGTGTAATTTTCTTTAGCGCCTGCCCAACTTTTAACCTCTTCACTTTCATAATCTTCTACACCTTTATCATACATGCCTAAATGTTCAATAGACATAAATTCATTAGGTACATTGTCGGCAATTCTAGAAATCATACCTCTGTCACTTCCATCTGTAAACAAAGCTTTGCTTCCTTTTTTCCAATCAGTTTTTACGCTTGAGCCTTGGCCAAATACAGTGGTCCATTTTGGGTAAGTTTCTTCGCCAAAAATTACATCCCATACTTTTTCTTTTGTGGCATTAATTTCAATATTAAAATCCATAATGTTAATTTATTAAGCCTTAAAATTGGTTAGTTATTTATTTCATTTTACTAAAATCCATGTGGAGTAAATTCCATCTGTGGCCATCTAAATCTACAAAACCACCCCCATACATCCAGCCATCTTTTTCTCCGCCTTGAGCATAAATAGTGCCGCCTGCATTTGCTGCTTTTTGCAACATCTCATCAACTTCAGCTGGACTTTCTGCATCAATAGAAAATAGTACTTCTGTTCCCTTTGCTGTATCTGACACTTTATTTCCGGAAAATCCTGCTAATACATCGTTTCTGAAAAGCATCATTACGAACCTGCTTTTTTCGCCAATAAAAAAGGAAGCCATAGTTTCGGTAAATGGAAATCTTTCGTTTTTTTCAAAGCCCATTTTGGTGAAAAATTCAACAGATCTATCAACGTTAGCCACGGGTAAATTAACCCAAATTTCTTTCGTCATAATTCATATTTAGTTTACCCTAATTTCGGAAATATTCTAAATATTTTCTTAGGTAATATAAGACAATCTATAGGGTGATATGAGACAGATTTAATTTTTTGTCTTATAGTGTTTGTAAAAGCATTTAGTATTCAGTACCTTAAGGCTGTAATTTATCGTCATGAAAAAAATACTACTGCTATCAGTCCTCAGTGTTCTATTACTTTCTTGCGAAAAGAAAATAGGTGGCCCTGTTCCAAATATCATGATCAATATCGCTTACAGAGATGGAATGGGCTTAGACTTGTTAAATCCTGCTAATGCACCTTATATTAGTGCTGCGGATATTGATGTTTACTTTCTCACTCCTCAAGGTGAGAGAAGAAGGTTGTATAAATCAAATCTAGATATGCCAGAACATTTTAGAATTGATAAAGATGATACTGGTAATCATCAACTTACCTTATTTTTTGAGCCCGACCTTGATTGTATAGATAAGAATAAGATGGCAACCATGTTCCTAACGTATACACAGAAAACTGAAGATAAATTTGTTGGAAAATTTAATAGAGTTGAATGGCCTAGAACTTTAGAAAAGCTATGGATAAACGATAAATTAGTGTGGGAAATTGGTTCTTCATCTCAACGAAGAGTAACCATAATTAAATAAATTATTATTTTTCTTTTAACCAGCTTTTTAAAATAGTTTGCTGTAATGGTGTCATCGACGTTTTCCTAGTAATTTCAAATGGGATTTCGGTCTTTGTACTTAAAATAACAGGCACATTTTTTAAGCTGCCATTAGTTGAAACTTCTAACTTTACAATCTCGCCATCTTTTTGCTTTTCTGCAACAGCATTTAATGCAGCTAAGCTTGCTTTTTCGCCGTTTATTTTGGTGATAATCTGATTTCTTCTCATCCCTTCTGTCCAAGCGGGAGATTGCCAATCCACATCCCTAACCACTAAAGTATCATTTTTAACAGTTGCTTTAATGCCTAACCAAGCACCTGTAATGGCTTTTGGCTTCAAGTCTATATCCAAGCCAGCGTACCCCAAATATTTTGCATAATCTGGAGTATTGATTGTGTAGATGTAACTAAAGAATTCGGCTAAATTAGTTCCAGCAGTTTTCTCGCACACTTTTTGAAACTCCAATTCTGTATAACCTCGGTTGAGTTTTTTATAATAGTCGAAATACAAAGTACGCATTACATCATCTAAAGATTTTGCATTTTTAGTCTCATGCCTAATTTTCAAATCCAACATCATGGCTAAAACTGGTCCTTTTTCGTAGTAAGAGATGGTTTTATTCACCTCATCACCAGTTCTACCAAATGGGCCATCAGACCAAGTATCGTAACTAGCTTGGCTAACCGATTGGAAAAACCTTCCTGGAGAGTTTTCATAAGTTCTAATAGATCTTTGGAAGTTTTTGAATATATCTTCGCTACTTTCCAAATCAGCCCATCTTAAAAGCATCTCATCGTAATAGGTGGTTACGCCTTCAGCAACCCAAAGCATATTGGTGCGACTTCCATTGTCGTAATCAAAAGGGCCAAGCTCAATTGGTCTAATTCTTTTGGCATTATAATGATGAAAATATTCGTGCCCTAAGAAACTTAACATTGTTCTTCTGCCTTCTAACGTATTCAGATTACTCGAACCTGCAAATGCAACAGCGGTAGAATTTAAGTGTTCTATTCCTCCACCTCCTGGACCAATACCAATAAAAGTGTAAGATTTAAAGGGAATTTCTCCTATCACATTTACCGCTGCTTCAATTACCTTTTTAAGATCGTTCATGAAATCAGCATGATTAAAATCACCTAATTTATAGCCCATAAAATAATGTGGAACACCTTTAACGGTAAAGGATGGAAGTTCTTCGAGCTTACCAATTAGAATAGGACTATCATACAGCACATCGAAATCATTCGCAAAATAGGTACTTGTTTTACCCGCTACTTTTTCTAAACCTGTCGCAATTTTATCCCATCCTGTATAAGGTTTAATATTTACAGTAACTGGAGTATTGATTGCTTTATCAATATGCAAAAACATACCTGTTGGAGCTATAAATCCTCTTTCAGGGTTTAAATAGTTTGTTGCAACAAACGACCTTGTTGTTTTAACATCGTAAGAAATTTGAACTGATGCGGTATTTTTGTTGTAAACCCTCCAAGTATTATGGTTTGCTTTTTCCCATTGTACAGGGTTCCCTTTAAGATCTGTAACTTTTAGATTTTGAATGTCATTTGCATAATTCATAATTTGATAATAACCAGGCATCCAAACCGGGATTTTAAAATCATATTGTTGCGCAGTTAAACCACTACAATTTAAATTCACCTGAAATGTTTGATTAGCAGGAGTTTCCATAGCTACCGTATAGTCAAATTTAAACTGTTCTTTTTGTGCAACTTGCGCATTGGAGCAAATGCTGGTTAATAATAGTAGTAGATTTACTAAACCAATTGATTTTAAATTTGTTAGTGTTTTCATTATCAGGAATTTTTAATGCAAAATCAATAATAATGTTATTTTCTGTGATTGATTATCAAGAGTTAATAATTGGTAATAAATAGTTTAAATGTTTACGGTTTAATAAATGTGTTTGTCTTGCTTTAGAAATTGATTCTCAATATATTCGTAGTACATTGTAATATCTTTGGATGAAAAAACTCTACCCTATTTTTTTATTGTTTATACTTTTATTTGCCTTTAAACAAGAAGATCCGAAATTGTTGAACAAGGCAGGTAAATTTGTTTTGCCCAAAGGTGTTACGGCTAAAGATTATTTGCCCAATACGCTTATCATCAAATTTAAGAGCAATAGTGGAGGTAATCAGATTAATTCTTTTGGTGCCGAAGCTAAAAAACAATTAATTGCCGATGGCATCCTAATTAATGGTTTAACTAAACTTTTCCCAAATGCTAATACTACTCAGGCTATACAAAGGGTAGGATCAGATGTGTCTCCAGATTTAAGTCAAATCTATGTTGCCAAATATGAGGGTAATTCAAATATCACTACCGTAATTAATGCCCTGCTTAAAGATGAGCAGATTTTATATGCAGAACCGAGTTATATTTATAAAACCTCTTTCGTGCCAAACGATCCGGGTTACTCCAGTCAATCTTATTTAGCGAAAGTAATGGCTCCACAAGCGTGGGATGTATTAAGAAATGCAGCAAATGTGATTATCGGTATAGTAGATTCAGGATCTGATCTTCAGCATGAGGATTTAGCCGATAACATTTACCTCAATACAGCAGACCCTATAAATGGTATAGACGATGATGGCGATGGCTATATAGATAATTATTACGGGTGGGATTTTGTAGGGAATTCTGCTACCACAATGATCCCTGATAATAATCCAGACGTAACCAGTGATACTACAGACCATGGTGTACATGTAAGTGGAATTGCGAGTGCGGTAACCAACAATGCAAAAGGTGTGGCCAGTATTGCTTTTAACGCCAAATTGCTAATCGTAAAAACAGGTGCAGACGATTATGGTAGAGCAATCTATAAAGGATACGAAGGGATTAAATATGCTGCAGATCATGGGGCAACTATTATTAATTGCTCTTGGGGTGGAGCAGGAGGTGGTCAGTTTGGTCAAGAAATGATAGACTATGCAGTTGCCAAAGGTTGTTTAGTTATTGCTGCTGCAGGAAACGACGATACCGATGTGCCTGATTATCCGGCTTCTTACAAAGGTGTACTCGCTGTAGCCTCTGTTACTACAAACGATGTTAAATCAGGCTTTTCTAATTTTGGTAGTACTATCGACATGTCTGCACCAGGAAGTTCTATCTATAACACCGTAAATGGAGGTAGATATGGATTTAAAAGCGGTACCTCTATGGCAGCGCCAATGGTAGCCAGTGCGGCTGCCTTGGTAAAGGCGAAGTATCCTAGCTATAATGGGTTGCAAATTGGAGAAGTTTTACGCACCACTGCCGATCCGATAGATAATTTAAATCCAGCACATGCAGGTAAATTAGGCAAAGGCCGATTAAATGTTTACAATGCATTAACCCAAACTACTTCTTCTGTTCGCTATCAACAAATTACAGTCGCCGATCAAACAAACGGAAGCCGTGCTCCAAATAATGAATTGACATTGCGTATAGATTTAAAAAGTTTTTTAACGCCAGTTAGTGGCTTAAATGTAAATATAACTTCATCAAGTCCTTATGTTCAGGTATTAGATCCTAATATAAGTGTCGGCAGTTTAGGAACATTAGAAACAAAAACTAATGTTGGTCCAATAAGGGTTAAGGTACTGGCCAATACGCCACAAAATGAGGTTGTAACCTTTAAATTTACTTATAGCGGAAATGGTGGTACTTATACTGATGTTGAACAATATACAATTACCGTAGCTTTAGATTATTTAAACGTTACGGTTAACAAGGTAAGTACAACCTTTAGCTCAAACGGTAGGGTAGGTTATAGCAAAGCCAATGCACAAGGTGGATTAGGTTTTATATATAAAGACGAAAATATGTTGTACGAAGCTGCGCTGATGATTGGAAAATCGGCAACGCAGGTTTCTAACAATGCCAGAAACGACGGCAATTATAACGAAGATTTTGTAAAGTTAATCAGCGCCCAACAAATAAGTGGCTCTAATGCCGCTTTCGAAGGCGTATCTACCTTTACAGATGCCAATGCGGCAAGTTCAATTGGCTTAAGAGTTAAATCCAGAATGTTGGCTTATGCTAACCAACCAGATGATAAGTATGTAATCGTAGAATATGAAATCACAAATACTGGTAGTAATGCGTTACAGGGTATTTATACTGGTTTATTTACGGATTGGGATTTAGATGAATCATCAGCAAATGCTACACAATATGATGTTGCCACAAAAACCGCCTATGCTTTCGCTAAAAAGAATGCAAGTTACCCTTATGCAGGCGTAAAATTGTTAACCAGCGAAGCACCGGCGGCTTATTATCCTTTATCGTATGTAATTGCTGGAGATCCATTAGCGGATAATAAGTTTACCACTGCCGAGAAGTTTGCTACCTTATCTTCGGGCATTAAAGCTGTAGGATTAGGACACAATACAGCTAATGGTTACGATATCATGTATACCATTGGGACTGGGCCATATAACATTCCCACAGCAGGAACAATTAAAGTTGCCTATGCATTTGTGAGTGGAGATAATTTAACTGAACTCTTAAATGTTGCACAAGCGGCCCAAACAAAATATACTGCTGGAGTTCCTGAAACGCCAATTGATCCTAAACCACTTGTTTCTATTTTAAAACAGAATTATCCTAATCCAGTAAAAGATTTAACCACCATTCCTTTTACTATTGCCGAGAAAAATACTACAACTTTAACTTTAAGTAATATTACAGGTAAGGTTATTGAAACGTTAGTTAATGCCAATTTAGAAGCAGGAAGTTATACTATTCCTTTTAACGTTTATAATTTAGCTCCAGGTGTATATTTTTACAAATTGCGATCAGGGAATTACCAAAAGACATTAAAAATGCTTGTGGTAAAATAGCATAAATGTAATAGTTAGATTTAGAGGCTACAGCTATTTTTTGTTTTAACAACTTCGATCAAACCTCCGCCAGTTATGGCAAATGTAAATTGCCAGTAGGTGGGCTCGTTATCAAATTTAATTTCAGCAACTTCGCCAAAAGTCCCTAAACCATTGCTAATCTGATCACCAACTTTTATAGCAGTAAGTTCGCTCGTTGGAGTGCTGTCGTTTAAAATTTTCATAATGCAGGATTTAGTCAAGTGTGTGATAACAGGCCCTACAACGAGGCTCATAGCTATCTTTTTCACCCAAAAGAATTTTATTCTCATTGGCTACAGTGCGATAAGAATACACAGCAGGGCTTCCACATTGCATACAAACCGCATTTACTTTAGTAACGTGCTCTGCAATAGCCAATAATGCAGGCATCGGACCAAATGGTTTTCCTAAAAAATCCATATCTAAACCAGCAATAATTACCCTAATTCCTTTTTGGGCAAGTTGGTTACATACTTCTGGTAGGTTTTCGTCAAAAAATTGAGCTTCATCAATACCAACAACCTGGGTATTTGCGCCAAGCAATAAAATGGCTGAAGAACTTTCTACAGGTGTAGACTGGATGGAGTTTAGATCGTGAGAAACTACAGCAGTTTCATCATAACGAGTATCTGTTCTGGGCTTAAATATCTCTACGTTTAACTTTGCAATTTGAGCACGTTTCAATCTTCTAATCAGTTCTTCTGTTTTACCGGAGAACATGGAGCCGCAAATTACTTCTATGCTCCCACAAAATTCTCCTCTTCTAAAGTTTTGCTCGCTAAATAACATTTGTAAAGGTATTTTAGCCAAACTTAGATAAATTTGCTTTTATATGCAATTTAATCGCTTGCCATATAAAGGCAATTATCGTTCTCTCCTCAACCACATATAGATATAATTATCTAGAGGAAATATAATAGATTTTTATATTACTTTTGAATGTTACTTATTAACATAAATCCCTAATTATTTCGTTAAACAGTTATGATGAACCAAGGAGATCTTTTTAAGAAAATAGGATTAATATTAAACGAACTGAATGAACAATATCAATTCTTAGCACAAAATCCTGAGCAACTTAGTGAGTTAGAGTTAGAACTTTTCCATGCAAATGCAAATTTCCTGGCAGACCATGTTCAGATTATAAAAAAAATAAGTCAAACTAAAGAGCAACCTTTAGCCTTACCCTCAACACAAGAAAAATTAGAAGAACGCACACCTCAACAAAATTTTGTACCCAATCATACTGTTGAAATTAACGAGGATATACAGGAAGAGCAGCAAATTGAAACGGTAACTTTTGCCGATGAAATTGAAGAAGAACCAGCATTTGAACTCTCTGAAAGTAAAGAAATCGAGTTTACACCAGAGCCAGAACCTAAAATTTCGGTGATTGAACAAGAAATTTTTAAGATTGATAATGAGCCATCAACTTTCGAATTTATTTTAAACGACCATGCAGAACATGAAACCATAGAGGGTACAGCCGAGATGGATTACAATAAATTTGACCAAGATAGCTTCATCACCAATGAAAACGAATTAAAAACAGATGAAAAATTTGAGTTCGAAGAAAAAAGTGTTGATGAACTTTTCAATAGGCCGCTAAGTAACGAAGAAGAACGCATCATTGCCGAAAAGAAAAAATTAAGCTTAGATCCTCTACCACAAGCTCAAGACTTAGATGAAGATGAAATAGGACCAGAGCCATTTTTAGTATATAAGGATGAAGAACCGATTATTCAACCGGCAACAGTTGCTAAAGAAGAACCTTTTCCAATAGAAAAAGAAGAGCTTACCTTTGAGGAAGCACCAATGCCTGCACCAATTGTAAAATCTGCAGCACCAGTAGAAGATCCAACTTATAAACCAACTTTAAATGATTTATTGGCAAGTAAAACCACATCAAATCATATCAACTCTAGTAAGCCAGCTCTAGCTGATTTGAAACAAGGGATCAATTTAAATGATAAATTGCTTTACATCAAAGATCTTTTTAATGGTTACAATTTAGCCTATTCAGAAGCTATTGATATTGCCAACAAACTTCCAAATTTTGAGGCTGCAGATAATTTCTTCCAAAAGAACTATGCTGCCAAAAATAATTGGGCAGACAAACAGGGCACGGTAGATAAGTTTTATGAATTGTTAAATCAAAGGTTTAAGTAAAAGATTCCGTCTTTTCGAACGAGGAACGTGGAGAAATCTATCTCGAAAATCCCTATATAGATCTCTCGTCGCTGCGCTCACTCGAGAGGACGGCGATTTAAAATTCGTTCATTTCGATACGTATAATGAAGTGAGAAATCTAATACATTAATTAGAATTTTTCTTTTCATTTATTAAAACTGATAATTAATGGAAAATGTAAACCCTTCGCTGTACTCGATTTAGATGAGGTAGGGTTTAAATAAATCCCATCCGATTAGAATCCAACTTCAGGAAGATAAATAATAAGATGGTAAAACTCCATAATGAAGAGCCACCATAACTTATAAATGGTAATGGAATTCCAATTACAGGCATAATGCCTATCGCCATGCCAATGTTTATAAACATATGGAAGAAAAAAATGCAAGCAATGCAATAGCCATACACCCTCGAGAAAGAAGAACGTTGGCGTTCTGCAATATTGATAATTCTTAGCAAGAAAAAGATGTATAAGCCAATTACTACCGTACTCCCTACAAAACCCCATTCTTCACCTACTGTAGAAAAAATAAAATCTGTACTTTGCGCAGGTACATATTTTAATTTGGTTTGTGTGCCTTGTAAAAAACCTCTTCCAGTTACTTGCCCTGCACCAATAGCAATTTGAGATTGGATTACATTGTAACCAGCACCCTTGTTGTCGGTAGTTAAGCCTAAAATTAGTTCGATACGAGTACGCTGATGGGGCTGTAATACATTGTTAAAAAGAAATTTGGCAACAAACAGATAAGCAATAGCAATTAATGTAATAATGCCAATATTGATCATCTTTTGCTGTCTTTTTCTATTGTTATAGATAAACAAAGCACCGATGATTATTATCGAAGAGATGAGTGTTAATGGAGTTAGGTATAAGTTAAGTACAAATAACAAAACCGCTCCCCAAAAAACGATCAATAAATTACCTGGTAAACCCTCTCTATATAAAGGGAACATAAATGATAAGAAAACTAATGTAGAGCCTGCATCGGGTTGCAACATAATTAAACACATAGGCAAAATGATAATGCCAGCGCAAATTAATACAGGTTTAACCGAGTTTAGCTTTGCATTAAACGAACTGATGTACCTTGCAAGTAACAATGCGGTTCCAAATTTGGCAAATTCTGATGGTTGTATTTTAAAGGAGCCAATTTCTATCCAAGCCTGATTGCCTCCAACGTTTTGACCAAGTACTAATACTGCTAGCAGTAAAAGCATAGTTATTCCATAAATTATCGGTGCAAATACACTGAAAAATTTAGCCTCTAATAGTAAAATTGATAGACCTAAAACTAGTCCTGTAATAATAAATATTAGTTGTTTACCATATTCGGAAGCAAAACTAAAAGCTTCAGATTTATCAGGATTAAATTTTACAGAATAGATATTCAAGAAGCCGATTAAGCACAAAGCTGTATAGATAAGGATGGTAATCCAATCTACATTGAAGAAAAATTTATTACTTGCCTGCTGTTGCATTTTTCTTTGGTTTAATGGCTTCTTTATTAAAGTCGTTTCGCGTTACCTTTTGCTGTTTTGGTAGGTTTTTATTTAAACTATCTGTCTTATTATTTGTGCTATCTGCCTTTTTAAATATCTTAGGTTTTTTATCTATGAGAATTGGGAGAAGATTATCTGCCATGTATTTTTGCGCTGTACTGCCATGAATTGTTCTGCCAGATAAGGTATCTGTTAAATATTTTTCGGTAATAAAACTAGCTATTGGTGCCGCATAGGTACCTCCATAACCCCCATTCTCAATAATCACTGCAATCGCAATTTTAGGATTATTCCTTGGAGCAAAACCAATAAATACGGAGTGATTTTTACCTCGGCTATTTTGCACAGTACCCGTTTTACCACACATAATAATGTTATTTGGGAGTTTAGATTCTATAGCCGTTCCAGTAGAAGTATTTACGGCATCTTGCATGCCATCAATTACGGGGTCAAAGTACTTTTCATCTATACCTACGTAGTGCTTTTCTTTATATTTAGGATCAATGCTTTTACCATTGCCTATAGACTTAACTACATGTGGTTTAATATAATAGCCTTTATTAGCAATAATTGCCATGATATTTGCCATTTGTAAAGGAGTAGTACTAATTTCACCTTGTCCAATACCCAATGAGATAAGGTTACCATATCCCCAATATTTGCCACGATACATTTTGTCGTAATCTTCTGGGCGGTATAATTTATAAGCTTTTTCTCCTGGAAAATCTATTCCTAAAGTATCACCAATTCCAAACTTTCTAACTTTTTTTTGCCAAGCATCATAAGTTTTCTGTTGTTTAGCAAAAGATCCACCATTTTTGGTAATCATTTTTTGAAAGATAGTCCAAAAGTAGGTATTACAAGACCTAGAAATTCCCCATCGTAGATTGGTATTACGATCAGTATGTTCGCAGCTAAACTTTTTTCGACCCACAATAAAATAACCTGGGCAATAAATAGTAGAATTAGGATCAATTACACCTTCGCTTAGTGCTATTAATGCATCTAAAGGTTTAAATGCAGAGCCAGGAGAGTATTTTCCTTGTATTGGCCTAACTACAAATGGTCTGTGCGGATTTGCTGTAAGTTCTTTATAATTTTTGCTAAATCCGCTACCAACTAATTTATTCGGATCGTAGCCTGGACTACTAACAAATGCCAAAATTTCTCCTGTACTTGGTTCAATAGCTACAACACTACCTACCTTGTTGGCTAAAAGTTGTTCTCCTAAGCGTTGTATTCTACTATCTATTGTAGTTGTCAGTTGTCCGCCAGAAATAGCTAGAGAATCTAATTTGCCTTCGTTATAGCTGCCTTGCGCTACATTGCGAGAATTGTATAACAAATAGCTTACTCCTTTTTTGCCTCTCAAATCAGCCTCATATGCTTTTTCTATTCCTGCTTTACCAATGTAATCGCCAGATTTATAGTAGCCATCGTATTTACCTAAATCAGTTTGGTTAACTTCTCTCAGATACCCTAAAAAGTGTGCTGCAATACTATCAGGGTAGTACCTAATGGTTCTTTTTCTTACGTTAAAGCCTTTGTAATTATACATGCGCTCTTGCAAAGTGGCATAGGTTTGTACTGAAAGTAGTTTTTGAAAAATAGTTTCTTGAAACCTAGATTGAACAATTGCTTTACGAAATTTCTCCCTAAACTGTTCCATATCAATACCTATAATTTTACAAAGTAATAAAGTATCAAAGGGTTTAACTTGGTTAGGAGTAACCAATAGATCGTAAGTGGGTTGGTTTTGTACCAGAACTTTATTATTTCTATCAAATATTACCCCTCTGGCTGGGTAAATATATTGTTTCTTTAAAGCATTACTATTAGCGTTTAAGAAATATTTATCACTCGCTACTTGCATATAAAAAAGCTTGCCAATTAAAACTAGCGCAAGCACAACAAACATCCCTTGGATAATATATTTCCTATTAAACAACTGATCCATTAGCTCGATTTCCTATTGTGGAAGATAAATTCTGCCAATAAAACAATAAACATCGTAAAGACTGCACTTAAAAGGCACCTTCCTAAAGTATATGTTAATTCAGTTAATTTAAAAGCCTCTAAAAAGAATACAAATAAATGATGGGTAAGAATGCATAAGACTGCATAAATGGAAAACCATTTTAATCCCATGTTCCCTAACGATGGTTCGGGTTCATCAATAGCATCTCTGTTTAAACTTACAGAAATAAATAAGATCCTTACCAAAGCTAAAGCCACACAAGCGGTGGTGTGTACACCTAAAGTATCATAAAAAGCATCTATAGTTAGGCCAGTTCCAAAAGCGATCAAATAGAGCAATAAGTTGGGGATCCTAAAAGGAAGAATTAGAATAAATAAAATGTAGATGAAAGGGGTAGAGAGATTGTAGAAACTTAAACTACGCAGCAAAAAGATTTGTACAAATAAAAGCACAATCCATCTTACTATATTGATAAAAATAGTTCTACTGTTCATTAGGCAATTTAGTTTCTAAAGTTTTTTGCTCCTGTGCCAATCGGTCTTTAACTACATAAACGTATTGCATAGTGCTAAAATCATTAAATAGGTTCACCTCCAAGGTCATAAAACTGTCGCCGGTTGCAACTTGGGTTTTACTAACCCTACCCACTTCTATACCTTTCGGAAAGCCTCCAGAACCAGAAGTAATAATGGTATCGCCAACATTAATTTTAATGTGATTAGGGATTTCCTTGACGTATGCTTTTTTGATGTCGAAATTACCATCGCCCCAAACTAGAGAGCCAAAAGCATTATTTTTTTTGATACTCACACTCACCAAAACATCTTTGTTTAGCAAACTTCTTATCGTAGCAAATCTTGGTGAAACATCAAGCACGAAGCCAACAACCCCTCTTAAGGGAGAGATAACGGCCATATCTTTTTCAATGCCATCATTAGTTCCACGATTGATGGTAATTACATTATTACTTTGGTTAATAGAATTCTTAATTACTTTGGCAGTAATTAACGTGTATTGCTGCTGGTACACCGTATCTTTAACTATGCTAGTCTTGCTACTATCCACATTATTTATTGCAATTAAATCAGATCTTAATTTGGCATTTTCTGCTGCAAGACTATCATTAACCTGTCCTAAATTTAAGTAACGCTTAACAACATTTAAACGCTCGTATGCACTGCCAACTACTTCATTGGTAGAGTTTAAGGTTATGCTACGTTGATATGCATTATTTTTAACCGTAAGAACGATGCCAATAACAAAAAAGATAATGAAAAAGAAAAATGCGTTATATCTGCTTATGAAAATCCAAAGGTTACGCATTGCTTAAAAGATAGGAGATATGAGATATGAGATATGAGTTTGGCACTTAGTCTCAAATCTCACATCTAATTTCTCACATCTAGTTTATTGCATTAAAAATTTAAAACCACCAATGTTTTTCAGAGCGATACCAGTTCCGCGAACTACTGCTCTAAGCGGATCTTCGGCAACATGTACTGGTAATTTTGTTTTTGCAGCCACACGTTTATCCAAGCCTCTTAACAATGCACCACCGCCCGTTAAATAAATACCAGTTTGGTAAATATCTGCCGAAAGCTCTGGTGGAGTAATCTCTAAAGCTTTTAAAATCGCTTCTTCAATTTTAGAGATAGATTTATCCAAGCAATGTGCAATTTCAGTGTACGAAACCGTAATCTGTTTAGGTACACCAGTCATCAAATCTCTTCCTTGCACTGCAAAATCTGCAGGTGGATCAGCTAATTCGGGTAAAGCAGCACCCACTTCAATTTTGATTTTCTCAGCTGTACGATCACCAATCATAATGTTGTGTTGGCGACGAATATAATTTACGATATCGCTATCAAAGTTATCCCCAGCAACGCGGATAGACTGGTCGCAAACAATACCAGATAAAGCGATAACCGCAATTTCGGTAGTACCACCGCCTATATCGATGATCATATTGCCCATCGGTTCTTCTACATCGATACCAATACCTACAGCTGCAGCCATTGGCTCGTGGATCAAATAAACCTCTTTTGCACCAGCAATTTCAGCACTATCTCTAACCGCACGTTTTTCAACCTCGGTTATACCAGATGGAATACAAATTACCATTCTTAAAGATGGGAACATCCAACCTTTACCGCCGTTAAGCATTCTAATCATTCCTTTAATCATGGCTTCTGCAGCATTAAAATCTGCAATTACACCATCTTTTAAAGGCCTAACTGTTCTAATATTGTCGTGTGTTTTACCTTCCATTTGCATCGCCTGTCGGCCAATCGCAATGATTTTGTTGGTCTGTCTGTCAAAAGCAACAATTGATGGTTCATCAACTACTACTTTGTCGTTATGTATAATAAGGGTATTCGCTGTGCCTAAATCGATGGCAACTTCTTGCGTAAACCAATTAAATAATCCCATTTATATGTGATGTTATATTGTATTAAAATAATGTGTACTTATACAATGTAAAAATACACCTTTTTATTGTATTTAAAATTTAAAAAATCTGTTCTGGCAAAATTACTTATTCAGAATGATTTGAAAATCAATGTTCTATTTACATAGGTTATTTCAGTCCCGCTTTCCGTTTCAATCCTTTACCCCTAAATCCCCTAAAGGGGACTTGGTAAAAGTGTTTACACTACAATCGGGTTTGTTTTACAGAGACATGTTCAATTATTTAAGGTTGCAGGATGCCATCCATCGCTTTGCCCCTAAAGACTAACGAAGTTTCCGATGCTCGACCAAGCCAAACTTCGTGAGTCAGTCGTAACTATTTCAGCTTCAACCTTCCAGCCCTCAGTCTTCTACCTTAATTAATGTTTAAAATGTCTCACTCCAGTAGTTACCATGGCAATACCTTTAGCATTACACATATCGATCGAATCTTGATCTTTAATAGAACCACCTGGTTGTAATACTGCAATAATTCCAGCTTCAGCTGCTAATTCCACACAATCAGGGAAAGGAAAAAATGCATCAGATGCCATTACCGCATCCTTTAAGCTAAAACCAAAAGCTTCTGCTTTAACAACAGCTTGTTTCAAGGCATCCACTCTTGATGTTTGTCCAACACCACTTGCAATTAATACATTATCCTTCACAAAAACGATGGTATTAGATTTAGTATGTTTCACAATTTTGTTCGCAAAAACTAAATCTTTTAATGAAGCATCGCTAGGCGTCTTTTCGGTAACGGTTTTCATTTGGTCAACACCTTCTAAACTCAAATCTTTATCTTGCTCAATTACGCCATTTAATAAAGTCTTGAATTGTTTTTTGCTCAATTCAACTTCATTACGTTGTAAAATCACTCTGTTTTTCTTTGCCTTAAATAATTCAACCGCTTCTGGTTGGTAACTAGGCGCAATTAAAACCTCGAAGAAAAGATTATTAATTTCTTGTGCTGTTGCTAAATCAACTTCTTGGTTGGTAATTAAAACGCCACCAAAAGCAGAAACCGGATCGCAAGCCAAAGCATCCTTCCAAGCCTCTAAAACAGAAGATCTTGAGGCCAAGCCACAAGCATTCGTGTGTTTTAAAATTGCAAAAGTTGGTTCTGTAAATTCATCAATTAAACTCACAGCAGCATCAACATCTACCAAATTGTTATAGCTTAATTCTTTCCCGTTTAATTTGGTAAACATCTCATCCAAATTGCCATAAAAAGTTCCTTGCTGATGAGGGTTTTCGCCGTAACGTAAAGTCTGTGCCTGTTTAACGCTTTGTTTAAAAACGTTTAATGGCTCTTCATTATTAAAATAATTGAAAATTGCAGTATCGTAATGCGAAGATGTATGGAAAGCTTTTTTAGCATAAGATTTACGTTGAGCTACAGTTGTAGCGCCATCTTGTGCTTGTAATTCTTCTAATAATGTCCCGTAGTCATCTTTCGATGCAATAATAACTACATCATTAAAGTTTTTAGCGGCAGCACGAATTAATGAAATACCACCGATATCGATTTTCTCAATAATTTCTGTATCTGTTCCGCCAGCTTTCACTGTTTCTTCAAAAGGATAAAGATCTACGATTACCAAATCAATCTCTGGAATTTCATATTGTGCAATTTGTTCTTGATCGCCAGCTAAACTTCTACGGTTTAAGATACCACCAAATACTTTCGGGTGTAAAGTTTTTACTCTGCCTCCTAAAATAGAAGGGTAACCAGTTAAATCTTCAACAGCTACAACAGGGAGGTTTAAGTCTTTAATAAATTGCTCTGTACCACCGGTAGAAAACAAGGTTACACCTTGTGCTGCTAAATATTGTACAAGTGGCGCTAAACCATCTTTGTAATAAACTGAAATTAAAGCGTTTTTGATTTTAACTGACTGACTCATGAAGGGTATTATTTTAAGGCGCAAAGGTAAGAAAATGCGATGGTTTTTCTAGGAGGTTTTTAAAGAAAAATTGGAGGGGGTAATTAAGCAAAAGTTAATTTAATAATTTTCCAAACATCCTTAATTCCACCTATTAAATAATACAAATTTTTCCTATTCAAATTAAAAAAGGTGTGTGTTCTATTGCTTAAATTTTAAAAGTATCAGCCGCTGATTATCATTTTTTATTCACTTTTTTATTTGTAAGAGAGTTTGCGGATCATTTAATGGCATTGGTTGTACCAATTTATGGTGTTTGTTGCACAAATTGGGTATTTATTGCTGAAATAAATTGATTGATTTATGTACCAACCCACCTAAGTACATCTAGTAGTGGCTTTTTACAGCCTTAGCTACAATGGTATTTCATTTGTAATAAATAAATTGTTGAAATCTATAATGTCATATTAGGGAACATGAACCATAATTTATTATTAACCAACAAATTAAGCCATTACTATTTATTATCTAATTGCGCATTATGAAAACAAAAATATTTTTTAAAAAATTCACATTAATTGTCCCCTTTATTTTACTGTCCATTTTTTTTTATTCAAATGCATATGCTCAATGTGATATAACAAATTTTACTGCCACCCCGGTTAATGGTGCTTGTATTGCTGATGGTAGTGTGGTTGTTGCAGTTACAGATGGATCGGCCTGTGCAGGCACAACCGCGACCATACGTTTGGCAGGTTCGACAACAGATTTGGCTTTTATATTTCTAAACAATACAGGTAATGGTCAATTTAATAATTTAGCACCTGGTAATTATGAAGTAAGGCTTCAGCAAGGAGCAATAACATCCAGTCCAAAATCTATTACCATATCTTCATCTTACGCACCTCTAAGTGTTACGGCTACAGGAAATAATACTTCTTGTGCTACCGCAGATCCTCTTTTTACCAATAATGGTAAAGCAACTGTTTCTTTTACAGGAGGTATAGGTTCGTATACCATTACATTAACTGGTCCAGGTGGACCGTACATATTTAACACAGCAACGCCAACTTCTCATACTTTTACAGGTTTGGCTCCTGGTAATTATACGGCAACAGTAACTGATAATTCAGGAACATGTACTAGTTCTGAAGCAAGAAGTATTACCATAGAACAAACCCTCAGTGCCTCATTTTTTCTACAATATTCAAGCAGACTAGTAAATGATAATTGCGATCCGTATTTTGCTTTTTATTTTAATGGTGGCAATGTTGCCAACACGTTGCTTCCGGGTAATGCTACCTATACAATTGCTGGAGATCCAACAGTTTATAATTTAATCCATGTGCCAGAATTAGGGGGTGCTTACGCTTTTAGAACCGAATATGACTTGCCTGATAATTCAATAGTTACGTTTACTGCTTCAAATGGTTGTAAAACTGTTACGGGTACAAGAAATTCGGGAGTAATTTTACAAAATCAACTCAATCTTTTCGACCATAGAATAGAGACAAATTTAAATACTTGCGAAAAATTTTATCGAGTTTCATTTATTACTAGACGTGCTTTTGGGGGTGCAGATGTTTGGGACTATTCTCCAGGAGCAAAAGCTTCATTTTATCAAGAAACTCCAGCAAATTCAGATAATTGGGTGCTTCAATCTACTTATGCAGATGCTCCATTATGGATTTATCTTAACAATATGTCTTTTACTTCATCTAACATCAATACAAGATATAAAATTGTGGTGGAAGATGCTAACGGATGTAATTCTGCTGAGCGAATAATTGATGCACGTTTAGCGCCAACACCAGCTGTTAACATCACCTTAACTGAAAATTTATCTATCCTTCAAGGTACTTCTTCAATTAATATTAGTGGTGCATCACTTGTGCCTGGTACAGTTGTATCCATCGATCGTGTAGACGGGCAATCGTCTATGACAATCAACCCAACTCAACCTTTTAATTTGGCGGGCAGTTATACCATTAATTTTCCAGTTGTAAGAACTTACACGGGTGCTGCTGCGGTTAACTTTAGGTTAGGGGATCTACCCCTAGGTCAATACACGGTTTCTGTTACGCTTCCTTGCAATCAAACAATTGTTAGAACTATTACGCTCACGCAACCAGCAGCATACAATCCTTCAGTGCAAATAATCACAGGTTGCCTTTCATCAAATATTGTATTCAACATGGGGCAAAATAATCGTGTTGCTAATTCCTCACGCTCACGTTTAAGGTTAAACAATGCAGGAGCTTTAGGCGCAATAGTGAGAGATGTTACAGAAAATCCGTTACAACAGCTTTCAGGTCAATTTATTAATGTTCCTCCAGGTGAATATTTTTTAGAGTTTCCAGACCCGAGGTATGGAGTATGGAATTTTAGTGACCTGAATTTTTCTTTAGACTGGTCTGTAGCACGTAATATGCCTGGCGGCCCTCAACCTTATCATACGCCAATAACTATTTTGCCTTATAAGCAGATGAGTTTTACAACCACACAAGTTTTTTGTGATAATACCAACCCTAATTCAGGAATACTAGCAATCACTGCTTCGGGCATTCCAATAGATTTCATAAAATATGAGGTATGGCAAGCAGGAGCTGATCCTAGTGTAGACCCACCTTTATATTCTTATAACACAACAACATTGACAGAGTTAACACATGTTTTTTCAGGTTTAACTGAAGGTAATTATCTGATAAGGGTATCAGGAGCATGTGGCTTTACCCAACAAAATGTAATCTTAGCGAGAGGGGGAGCGGTTCCAAATCCTATTGCTAGTCGAAGTGCAATATGTCCAGGACAAACATCAACTTTGTCAATTCCTATTCCTTCAACAATGTATAACATCAGCTGGTTTAATGGTAATGGTGATCCTATTGGTACAGGAAATTCTATTACTGTTTCGCCTACATCAACTGAAATTTTTAGAGTAACATATGCGCTTAATTCTAATTTTGGTTGTTCAAGTCCAATAAATGGATTTGCCAATTTACAAATTGATGTATTGTCGATACCAAACGTGCCTATTATCGCTACCGCCACATCTTGTTCATCAGCTGGAACGGCAACGGTGAGCAATTACCTTCCCGGTAATACCTATGTGTTCCTTCCTGCCGGTCCAACGGTTGGAGCTGGCGGAGTAATTAGCGGAATGACAGTTGGAACAAATTATACGGTAACTGCCAGTAACGGAAGCTGTTCTTCAGTTGCATCCTTATCTTTCAGTATCGATGCCATGTTGCCAACACCAGCTGCGCCAACGGTGAGCACAACTATGGCCAGTTGTTCGGCAGCGGGAACGGCAACAATTAGCAATTATGTTTCAACCCAAAGCTATACCTTTCTTCCTGCAGGTCCAACGATTGGAGCAGGCGGGGTAATTAGCGGAATGGCAGCTGGAACAGCTTACACAGTAACGGCTAATAATGGAAGCTGTACTTCTGTGGCTTCTACCTCATTCAGTATCGGTGCCATGTTGCCAACGCCAGTTGCACCAACGGTTAACACAACCATGGCCACTTGTGCGGAAACCGGAACGGCAACGGTGAGCAATTACCTTCCCGGCAATACCTATGTGTTCCTTCCTGCCGGTCCAACGGTTGGAGCTGGCGGAGTAATTAGCGGAATGACAGTTGGAACAAATTATACGGTAACTGCCAGTAACGGAAGCTGTACTTCAGTTGCATCCTTATCTTTCAGTATCGATGCCATGTTGCCAACACCAGCTGCGCCAACGGTCAGCACAACTATGGCCAGTTGTTCGGCAGCAGGAACGGCAACAATTAGCAATTATGTTTCAACCCAAAGCTATACCTTCCTTCCTGCCGGTCCAACGGTTGGAGCAGGCGGGGTTATTAGCGGAATGGCGGCTGGAACAGGTTACACAGTAACGGCTAATAATGGAAGCTGTACTTCTGCAGCATCAGCTTCGTTCAGCATTGGTGCCATGTTGCCAACGCCAGTTGCACCAACGGTTAATACAACCATGGCCACTTGTTCGGCAGCAGGAACTGCAACAATTAGCAATTATGTTTCAACCAATACCTATACCTTCCTGCCTGCTGGTCCATCTATTGGTGCCGGTGGTTTAATTAATGGAATAACTGCTGGAACAGCTTACACAGTAATGGCTAATAATGGAAGCTGTACTTCTGTGGCTTCTACCTCATTCAGTATCGGTGCCATGTTGCCAACGCCAGTTGCACCAATGGTTAACACAACCATGGCCACTTGTTCGGCAGCAGGAACGGCAACAATTAGCAATTATGTTTCAACCAATACCTATACCTTCCTGCCTGCTGGTCCATCTGTTGGTGCTGGTGGTTTAATTAGCGGAATGGCGGCTGGAACAGTTTACACAGTAACGACTAATAATGGAAGTTGTACTTCTGCAGCATCAGCTTCGTTTAGCATTGGTGCCATATTGCCAACACCAGCTACACCAACAATTGCCACAACTTTAGCAAGCTGTGCTTCGGCGGGAACGGCAACAATAAGCAATTACGTTTCCAATAATACCTATACCTTCCTTCCTGCAGGTCCAACGGTTGGAGCTGGCGGAGTAATTAGCGGAATGGCAGCTGGAACAGCTTACACAGTAACTGCTAATAATGGAAGCTGTACTTCTGTGGCATCTGCCTCATTTAGTATCGGTGCCATGTTGCCAACGCCAGTTGCAACAATTGCATATAATGCTACGCAATATCTTGCTAGTGGAACAGCAAATGTTATACAAACTGGTCAAACTGGAGGTGTCTATACAGCTTCTCCAGCCGGATTAAGTATAAATGCTACAACAGGTACTATAAATTTAGCAGAAAGTACTCCAGGCCAAGATTACACAATAACTTACACTTTTAGTAATGGCACTTGTTCTGCTTCTGTAAGTACAAAGCTTAAGATCGGTATTTTTAAAATCCCGAATGTAATAACCCCAGACGGCGATGGACTGAATGATTCATTTAAAATATTAGGTATTGAATTTTTCCCTGAAAATAATATGTCTATTTTTAATAGATGGGGAAATGAAGTTTTTCATAGTAATGGCGCTTATAAACAAAATTGGACTGGAGAAGGCTTAAATACAGGGACTTATTATTACCTTTTTAAAGTGAGAGAAGAGAATGGTGAATGGAAAGTCTATAAGGGCGCTATTACGCTATTAAGATAATAAGTAATAAAAAAAGCTTAATCGAAACTGGTGGATAACATCAGTTTTGATAAAATGGTTGGGGATTGTTAGATAGAATAATTGAATTTTTTGTTAGCGTGCTGTATAGATCAAAAACTGGTACAGTATTACATGGCTTTAATTAGAAGGTTTCTTTTCTTAAGCAACTACACACACCTAATGGCAATTGTTATCGAATTGGTGGAGTTTATTAGCTTTATCTTCAGGGAAAATTGTATTGTTATTTTCTCGGGTCACGACAAGTCATTAAGGAAAATTTTTCTGATTTATACTTAAGCATTTTTTGTATTAACCTTTGTTTTTTGCTTTACCTCTTAGTGAGGTGATTTATTTATAAAGCTTAGCATAACCAAGTGCTTCAATTTCTTCCATTGTTTTGATAGGATAGGTTTTTCCATCTTTTAATACATAGATATTGTCGCTAATATCGGTTACATTTTTGTACAAGTGATCGGTAATGATAAACCCTTTGTGTTGTTTTTCTTGTGTAATTAATTTTGATAGTTGCTGTATATGCAAGGGCATAACATGAGAAAAAGGCTCATCTAACATAGTAAATCGTGTCCTTGATTTAATAAGCAGATAAACTTCCGTCAATCTTCTTTGTCCGCCAGATAATTGGCTAATTTTCTCTTGTTGCCTGTTTTTAAATTCTGGAAAATCATATTCAAAATCATTAAAAGGAATATCGAAATCTTTGAATACTCTTTGTAATGTTAAAGAAGCAGGTATGAAATTAAATTGTGGTAAATAGGTAAGGAGACCTGGTTTCTTAAAAGCATCAGGTGTAGATTGGCCATCAAAGCGTACAGAACGTATATTTGCTTTTAAATTTCCATAAATAATGTTCATTAAACAGGTTTTTCCTTCTCCATTTCTGGCTAACAAACCTGTAATAGTTCCTGTTTCAGCTTTAATATAAATATTACTTAATATTCTCCTTGGGCCGAAGAAAAGTTCAATACCATCTGCCTCTAATTTATGCATGGTTAAAACGATTAGTTAAAACCATCATTATAATAAATAATAAAATATCAATACCTAAAGTTACACTCCATAATAGCCTTTTGGAGACACCTAAATTTTGATAGTAGAGAAATTCTTTGTGTTTTCTTTTATTAACACTATAGAAAAAAATGGCTATAGTAATCGCCTTGTACCAACATAATAGGGGAATGCTTTTATAACCCAATGAACTGTACAGCCATATGCAAGAAAGGCTAATGCATAAGCCAACAAAAAAATGGTTGAGATAAAATGAATAAATAGATCGAATGATTTTAGACATCCTATGATGTTGCTTTAAGTTATAAGTTGTCTAATGAAGAGGATTACTTTTTAATTTTTTTAATAATGCTTTCAATTATGCGAGGATAATGTAAATGTTCCAACTGCTGACCTTTAAATTTAACCATCTCTAAATTATCACCTTTATCTATTCTGTATTTAGCCTGGTAAATGTATTCACCTTCGTCATAATTTTCATTTACATAATGGATGGTAATGCCGCCTTCAGGCTCTCCAGCCTCCATTACAGCTTTATGTACAAAATCGCCATACATGCCTTTGCCACCAAATTTTGGTAAAATTGCTGGGTGTATATTAATTATTCTTCCGGGGTATTCTTGGATTAGGTTTTTCGGGATTAGCCACATAAAACCAGCCAGTACAATTAAATCAATATCCAGGTTTTTTAGAAGATCGATTACGTTGTCTGTTTTATAGAATTCGTGTTTGTCGAAAATGTGGGATGGGATTTCGAAGCTATCCGCACGTTGTAATACATAGGCATCTGGATTATTGGTTAACACTAGTGCAACTTCCACTTCTGTGCTGCGCTTAAAATGTTCCATTAGTTTTTGAGCATTGGAACCAGATCCTGAGGCAAAAATCGCGATACGTTTCTTCAAAATGTTATTGTTTTTTTCAAAAATAACATTTTACACATTTAATGAAAGAGTTTTTGTAATTATAAATGGTTAAGTAGGTCATTTTTAGTTGTTATGTATTATTTTTGCTGTTGATAAGCGTATTTATCATATGCTTAGAAATCAACTTTTTAAATAAATACAAATAAATGTGAAAATATTTTCAAAAGCGTTTTGCATTTTAAAAACATAAACTCTATATTTGCAGTCCGAAAAATAGTTAACACAGAAGATATAAAAGGCTAAACAAAATGGCAAATCATAAATCGTCTTTAAAAAGAATTAGAGCAAACGCGACAAAACGTCTACGTAACAGATATCAAGCAAAAACTACTCGTACTTTCATCAAAAGATTGAGAGCTGCTGAAGATAAAAAAACTGGTGCTGAGTTATTACCGAAAGTAATTTCTATGTTAGATCGTTTAGCTAAAAAGAATGTAATTCACAAAAATAAAGCTGCTAACAATAAATCTAAATTAACGAAATTCGTTAACGGTTTAAAATAGTCACTTTTTTTCTCGATATTGAAACGGTATTGCCTTTGGCGATACCGTTTTTTTATTGCTTAAATTTTTGATGATGAAAAGATATACATTCTTTCTAATTTTAATGTTGATGAATAGTTTTGCTTTTAGCCAAGGCAATTTTATTGTAGAAGGAAAGTTTAAAAACTATGATGGCAAAGTTTATCTTTTACATGAAGGTGAGAGAGATTCTGTTTTTACCAAACATGGTCAGTTTAAGTTTAAGGGTAAAGTAAGTAGGCCGGAGTTCTCTTATATTTCAATCCCAAATAAGAATAGGGTTGCAATTACCGCATTTTGGGTTGATAAAGGGAAAACAGTTTTAGAATTAGACACTGTTCCATTTAAGAACAGTCGATTTAGTGGCGTAACTGTTAAAACTAAAGTTTTAAAAGCGGTTGATGCTCATCAGACAATTGCAGCTGCAACTAAAGGCATTGCTAAAATCAATCTATTAAGTATCTCAGAGCAAGAGAAAGTCGGGTTGAAAAGGTTAATAGTTGATAGCTTGCTTCAAAGCTATCCAAATTCCATCATTTCATTATATATTTTGCATAATAATGACGAGTATTATAATAACGAGGAATTGCAAAATATTTACCTTACTCTAGATCCGTTATTAGCTAAACATAGTTATGCATTGGCAATTAAAACTAAGTATACCCCTACAGTAGATGTTGTAATAGGAGAGAAATTACTTGACTTTTCACAAGTCAATACAGCGGGTAAAATGGTTTCCTTGTCAACTTTTAAAGGTAAATATGTATTGGTAGATTTTTGGGCTTCATGGTGTGTCCCATGTCGAGAAGAAAATCCTATAGTGCTTAGTGCCTACAATAAGTACAATTCAAAAGGTTTTGATATTATAGGCATATCCTTAGACGATTCAAAAGAAGCTTGGGTTAAAGCGATAAAGGATGATGGTTTAACTTGGGAGCACCTATCAGATTTGGGTGGATGGAACAATGTAGTTTCAAAAACTTTTAAAATAAAATCAGTACCAAGTAACATCCTAATTGATAAAGAGGGTGTTGTAATTGCCAAAAATTTAAGGGGTGAAGACCTTGAAAAAAAATTGGAAGAATTATTTAGTGCTAAATAGTATATTCGATATTAATCCATCCCGATTGGTATTTATAAATCATAACAAATAAGGATGGATAACTACGACCAAAAATTAGGCATCAAAGCTTGGGCAGAAGCCGATAGGCCCAGAGAAAAACTACTTCTGCAAGGTAGAAGATCGCTAACAGATGCAGAACTTATTGCGATATTAATTGGTTCTGGAAGCAGAAGTGAAACTGCAGTTGACTTAAGTAAGCGTATTTTAGGTTTCTATCAAAATGATTTAGCGAAGGTTGCAAAGCTTAGCGTAAAAGAGCTATCGAAATTTAAAGGAATAGGGGAAGCCAAAGCAATTGCTATTGTAGCAGCCCTAGAGCTAGGACGAAGAAGAAAAGAAACCGAAAACGAAGGGCCTGTAAGAATTACCTGCTCAAAAGATGCATATGAAGTTCTAAAATCTGAACTATCAGATTTGGCGCATGAAGAATTTTGGATGCTAGTTTTAAATCGTGCCAATTTTGTAACCAGTAAACATTTGGTTAGTCGGGGTGGGCAATCTGGAACCATTGCAGACCCAAAAATTATTTTTAAAATAGCTATAGAAAACAACGCTGCAAATATAGTTTTGGCGCACAATCATCCCTCTGGCAATTTAAAAGCGAGCACGGCTGATATCAATCTTACCAAAAAAATGGTGCAAGCGGGCTTGTTGTTAGAAATTCCTATGTATGATCATCTCATTATTACCGATAATTCCTATTTGAGCATGGCCGATGAGAGTTTGATGTAACTTACCTACTTCACCCTGACGATAGGAGAGGTTTTTTGAGGTAAAATTAATAATTGAATATTTACTTACTTCACATTGTTCGATATCACAAAACTCAATTCTTTATATTTAATTAATATACGATTTGTAATTTAGTACCATTATGAAAAAATCATTATTGCTATTATTGGTTTGTATATCGGTTATTTCGGTAGCAAATGCACAGAAAAATCAGCCCATTAATGTAATGTCTTACAATATAAGGTTAAATACTAATTCTGATGGTGTAAATGCTTGGCCAAATAGAAAAGACAATGTAAAAGCATTGGTTAAATTTTACGATACTGATATTTTATGTGTGCAAGAAGCTTTGCCAGAACAATTTGATGCACTTTCTGAAAATACCGATTTTGATGTGGTTGGTGTTGGTAGAGATGATGGCAAACGCAAGGGAGAGTTTTCGGCCATCTATTTTAATAAAAATCGTTTCATAAAAAAGGACGGAGGTACATTTTGGCTATCATTAACGCCAGATGTACCAAGCAAAGGCTGGGATGCGGCATTAAATAGAATTTGCTCTTGGGTAAGATTGTATGATAAGTTGAATAAAAAGGAATTTTTAGTGTTTAATACCCACTATGATCATGTTGGCGTGCAGGCTAGAATAGAATCAGCAAAGCTGATTAAACAAAAAATACAGGAAATTGCACCGAAATTACCAGTGGTTTTTACAGGCGATTTAAATGTAACACCAGAAACTGAAGCCATCGCAACCATTAAATCATTCTTAACAGATACCAAAGAAATTTCTATTGAAGCTCCTTATGGGCCAACAGGAACTTTTAATGCCTTCAAATGGGATAGTCCTTTAAAAGATAAAATCGATTATATTTTTGTAAACAAAGCTTTTAAAGTGCAGAAGTTTGCAGTTTTGTCTGATAGCAAAGACCAACGTTACTATTCAGATCATTTACCGGTTTTTGTGAAGTTGTTTTTTAATTAAGCTATTTTGATTATAGCTACCTCCATTCGCTTCCCTGTTCAATTTGAGCTTAATGGCCAGCTTTACCATTGGCATTATATTCTCGAAACCTTAGCTTTTATAATTGGTGTTAGAGTTTATTACCATTTAAAGAAGAACGTCAAAGATCCTATATCTGATGAAAACAGGTTGTGGATAATGTTAGGTGCAATGATTGGTGCGTTAATTGGCTCTAGGTTAATTGCTATTCTAGAAACACCACTATTATTAAGTGATATTACTTTTATGACTTTATATTCTAGTAAAACCATTGCAGGAGGATTATTAGGTGGTTTATTTGGTGTAGAACTCATTAAAAAATTTATTGGTGTTAGAGTTGCTTCGGGAGATTTGTACGTCATTCCAATTCTGGTTGCATTATTTATAGGGAGAATAGGTTGCTTTTTAATGGGCATTGATGAACCAACTTATGGTGTTGAAACCGGTTTTTTTATGGGGATGGATTTGGGTGATGGAATGAAAAGACATCCTGTAGCACTATATGAAATGATCTATTTGGTTATCCTTTTTATTATGTTTCAAAAAATAAAAGGTAAACACCTATTAAATGGAGATAGGTTTAAACTCTTTATGGTATTCTATTTTTTATACCGGTTTTTGATTGAGTTTATCAAACCATATCATCCATTGTTTTTAGGTTTGAGTAGTATTCACTGGTCGGCGATATTTATTTTTATCTACTATTATAAGTTCTATATTAGATTAACAAAACAAATGCTAACTAGAAAGTAAACCTATGGCAAACACAAGAGATTATATTTATTACGATTATACCAAAAGTTTGTGCCCAGTGTGTTTATTGCTTTGTGATGCTAAAATTGTGTTTCAGAATGCAAAAGTTTACATGCTAAAAAATTGTAAAACACATGGTGATAGCAAGGTAATGATTGCAGATGATGTTGAATATTATAAGCAGATCAGAAACTACAACAAACAGTCTGAAATGCCCTTAAAGTTTAATACCAAAGTGCATTATGGTTGTCCTTACGATTGTGGTTTATGCACCGATCACGAGCAACATTCTTGTCTTACAGTTATAGAAGTAACTGATAGGTGTAATTTGGCTTGCCCAACTTGTTACGCTATGTCGTCTCCAAATTATGGCAGGCACAGAACATTAGAAGAAATTGAGCGAATGATGGATGTGGTTGTTGCCAACGAAGGCGAACCAGATGTAGTACAGCTTTCTGGTGGTGAGCCAACTGTGCATCCAGAATTTTTTAAGATTTTAGATTTGGCAAAAACAAAACCCATTAAACATTTAATGGTAAATACCAACGGAATCCGCATTGCAAAAGACATCAACTTTGTGGAGAAATTAGCCAGCTACATGCCAGATTTTGAGATTTATCTGCAGTTTGATAGTTTCAGCCCAGAAGTTTTAACCAAACTTAGAGGCGAGGATTTAACAGAAGTGAGGCGGAAGGCTATTGAACACCTAAATCAATTTAATGTATCTACTACACTTGTGGTTACTTTGCAAAATGGGGTAAATGATCACGAAATTGGTGATATTTTAGCCTATGCTCTAAAACAAAAATGCGTAAGAGGAGTTACTTTTCAACCTACGCAGGTTGCCGGAAGAAATGATAACTATAATGACCAAGTAGGTAGGATAACCTTAACCGAAGTGCGTAGGAAAATTTACGAACAATATCCAACCTTCACACCTCAAGATTTAATTCCGGTTCCCTGCAATCCTGATGCTTTGTGTATGGCTTATGCCTTAAAAATCGGTGACGAAGTGATACCGATGACACATCTAATTAATCCAGAAGATTTGTTGAATAATTCTAAAAATACAATTGTATTTGAACACGATGAAAAGTTAAAAGAACACATGTTAAACCTGTTTAGTACAGGTGTTTCGGTAGATTGTGCTGAAGATACCTTTGGTGAGTTAATGTGTTGTTTGCCTCGAGTAAAGTCTGATAGCCTGAGCTATGATAACTTATTTCGAATAATCATCATGAATTTTATGGATCCGTTGGATTTTGATGTAAGGGCAGTTAAAAAGTCATGCGTACACATAGTAAGCGATAAATATAAAATGGTCCCTTTTGAAACAATGAATATTTTTTATCGAGATCATAAAATTGATGCTATAAGAGAAAAATTAAACTTAAATTAGCGTATGGGATTAGTGGTGCTAATTATAATTTATTGGATTGCAGTTGCAGTTATGTTTTTTGTTGGACTTGTGATGTTGATTGTAAAATCTTCAAATAATTTACCACTAAAGCCAGCATTAACACTGCTTATAATTTCTGTTATAATGTTAGTAATTGGCGCAGGAGCTTGCGCAATAATGTTGAGTGGTTTAGGTGGAATGCATTAATTATTTTTAAATTAGATTTTTAAAAATCAAATTTGTTCTCATCCCTTTTATTTACTCTTTTGGCTTCTCGGTTTTTCTTATAAAAATCTTTGTATTTCTTTTTGTTTCCTTAAGCCAATTGGTCTGCCTATCGTTAACTAGCTGTAATTTTAGTGTGTCTGGGCCAGAGAATTTGATGAAATGATATAGTATATTAGTTCTTGTTCCATCCTCTTTACTTGTGCTAATTAATTTTAATCGATCTATATCTCCTTTTTTATCTAATTCGTAAGAGCCAATAGTCTGTTCTTCTTTTTCGTTACGTTCGCTGGTATTTGTAAATTTATTATCTACATCAAATTTGTAGCTTAACTTACTTTTGCCATTAGCACTTTTATATTCCCAAATACCTTTTATGAATTGGCTGTTATCCTCTTGAGCAGCTGTTTTAAAAAATGAGAAGCAAATAAGCAGTATTACAGTTAATGATTTCATTTCAAGAAGGTTTAATAGTTGCTTTATAATACATACAAAACAAAGGCTATTTTGTTTGCATTGTAGCTTTACCTTTCAGCTATAAATAATATCTTTGCGTTTTATAAAACCGTATAGCGTATAGAGATATGCGTAATGAGATCGTCGCAATACGCAATACGCTTTACTCAATACTCCAAAAATGAAAATATCATACAGCTGGTTAAAGCAATTTGTACAAACCGACAAAACTCCACAAGAACTTTCATTAATCTTAACTGATATTGGTTTGGAAGTAGAAAGCCTAGAAAAAGTACAGCCAATTGTGGGTGGTTTAGAAGGTTTAGTTATTGGTCATGTGGTAGAATGCGCACAACATCCTAATGCAGATCGTTTACGCGTAACTAAGGTTGATGTAGGTACAGGCGAACTTTTACAGATTGTTTGTGGTGCGCCAAACGTTGGTATTAACCAAAAAGTGGTGGTGGCTACTGTAGGTACAACAGTTTATCCAAACGAAGGAGAGCCGTTTAAGATCAATAAATCTAAAATAAGGGGCGAAGTCTCTGAAGGGATGATTTGTGCAGAAGATGAGATTGGATTGGGTGCTTCTCATGCCGGAATTATGGTATTGCCAGAGGATACTGAAATTGGTATCACAGCAAAATCGTACTTCAAAATGGATGATGACTTTATGTTTGAAATTGGCTTAACACCAAATAGAGCAGATGCAGCATCTCATTTAGGTGTAGCTAGAGATTTAGCTGCTTACCTGCGTACTGCTTATCAAATGCCAGATATCTCTGCCTTTAAAGTTGATAACGAAAATTTAACTATTAAAGTTGAGGTAAAAGATACCGATGCTTGCCCACGCTATAGCAGTTTAGCTATTTCGGGTGTAACGGTAAAATCATCGCCAGATTGGTTAAAAGATAAATTGAAGGTAATCGGCATTCGTCCAATTAATAATGTTGTTGATGTAACCAATTATGTGTTACATGAATTAGGTCAGCCGCTACATGCTTTTGATGCTGATCAAATTAAAGGAAATCTGGTTGTAGTAAAAAAATGTGCAGAAGGAACTCCATTTGTAACTTTAGATGGCGTAGAACGTAAACTTTCTGCAGAAGATTTAATGATTTGCAATGCCGATGAGCCAATGTGTATTGCTGGGGTTTTCGGTGGTAAAACTTCTGGAGTTACAGAAAATACAACTAACATCTTTTTAGAAAGTGCTTATTTCGATTCGGTTAGCGTTCGCAAAACTTCTAAAAGACACAATCTAAAAACAGATTCTTCTTTTAGGTTTGAGCGTGGTACAGATCCAGAGATAACTGTTTTTGCATTAAAACGTGCTGCATTATTAATTAAAGAGGTTGCTGGCGGAGAAATTTCTTCATCCGTTTCTGATATTTATCCTGTTAAGTCAAATCCTTTTGATGTAGAAGTAAGTTATGCAAACATTGTAAAGCTCATTGGTCAGGCTATTCCTTCTGAAGAAATAAAATCAATTATTTTAGCTTTAGGCATTGAAATTTTTGCAGAAACCGCTGAAGGTTTAAGTTTAAAAGTGCCCGCTTATAAAGTAGACGTTACAAGAGAATGCGATATTACTGAAGAGGTTTTACGTATTTACGGTTATAATAATATTGTTATCCCTACAAAAGTTAATGCATCGTTAGCATACACAGCTAAACCTAATAAAGAGAATGTACAAAATGTAATTGCAGATATGTTAACTGCAAATGGCTTTTTAGAAATTTGGTGTAACTCATTAACACGTTCTGCTTTCTCTAAAAATCCTGATGAGGTGGTACAGATTTTAAATCCCTTAAGTTCTGATTTAAATGTAATGCGCCAAAGTTTATTGCAACCTGCTTTAGAAAGTGTAGCCTATAATCAAAATCGTAAAAATGCAGATGTAAAGTTTTATGAGTTTGGCAAAACCTACCATTTAATTAACGAGCAATATGTAGAGCGTCCGCGTTTGTTAGTTTTAATTAGTGGTGCTAAACAAAACGAACAATGGAACCATGTAACAACGCCATCAACTTTTTATAATTTAAAAGCCACAGTAGATGCTGTAATTGGTCGTTTAGGTTTAGTTAATTTTCAATCGGAGGAGATAAATGATGGGAATTTTAGCTATGGTTTAAAATACTTTAGAGGAGCTCAAACCCTGGTTTCATTTGGTGCAGCAACAAAAGCTGATAGAAAACAAACTGGTGTAGATAAAGAAGTTTTCTATGCAGATTTTGATTGGGCATTTTTGTTAGAGGCAGTTCGCAAAAATAAAATTGTAAACCAGGAAGTGCCAAAATACCCTGCAGTGAGGAGAGATCTTTCCATGTTGGTAGATCAGCAGGTTACATTTGATGAATTGAAAACAATTGCTTTTAAAACGGAGAAAAAGCTTCTAAAGCAAGTTCAAGTTTTTGATGTTTACCAAGGCGATAATTTGCCAGAGGGTAAAAAATCTTATGCATTGAACTTTACTTTGCAAGATGAAGAACAAACCTTAACGGATAAACAAATTGATGCGATTATGCAAAAGATAATTGCTAACTTAGCGCAAACTGCAAAAGCAGAGATAAGGAAATAGTTAAAAGGTTGAGGGTAGCAAGGTTGAAGGTTAAAAGAAATAAAAGTATTTTATGTTCTCATATCTCATATCTCAATACCCATATCTAAAATAGAAAAAATGTCTTCGGTTGCCGATCAATTAGATAATGTACTACAAAAAACAGCTCGATTAATTGAGCTTTGTGGTGCCTTACAAGAAGAAAATGATTTATTGAAATTAGAAAATCAACAAACAAAGGCAGCTTTACAGGCAGCAAAAACTAAACAATTAGACCTTGATGAAAAGTTAAGGGTGCTGAAATTAGCAAAGAGTATTGAAGGAACAAGTGAAAAGACACTTGATATAAAGCAAAAAATTAACGAATTTGTGCGTGAAATTGATAAGTGCGTAGTGTTACTTAAGAAATAAGCAACATATAATATTGAAACAAAGCTACAAAAATGGGAGAAATCTCGATTAAAATAACTATTTCTGACCGTATTTATCCTTTAAAGGTAAATGTAGAGGAAGAGGAAATTGTAAGAAGAGCAGCTAAAATTATTAACGAACGTATAAAAGACTACCAAGAAAATTATGCGGTTAGAGATAAACAGGATTTGCTTTCTATGGCCGTGCTGCATTACGCAACAGCGGTACTTAGAACGGAGCATATGGTGCAAAACCAGGATACTGCAGTTGCCGAGAAGGTGGAGGAATTAGATAGTTTATTAAACGATTTTTTTACAAAATAAAAAGCGTTCTTTATAAAAAGACTTAAGCAAATTAGAGATGTAAAACCGGTTTCTAGTAGTATTAAGCCTTTACAGCTTACAAAATTTGGCCGTGGCTAAATTTTTATGTTTCAATATCGGTAGATTAAATAAATAGCCTTTTTTGGCAATTTGTTTAGCTAGCGTATGCATGAATCATGATTATTTAGTTACGGTTTTTTTATATAAAAGGAAATGGGCACATCCTAATTTTTTAATTAAGATAAATCCATAGCCACTAAAACAAAGTTTAAAAAATGGAAATATTAGGAATAATAGGTTGTATACTAGTCAGCTTGGTGTTAGGCATCGTAGTGGGCAGATACTTGCTGCGCAACCTGTTAAAACAACAAGAAATTGCAGCTCAAAACAAAGCTAAAAAAATACTAAGAGATGCAGAAAGTAATGCAGAGATCTTAAAAAAAGATAGGCTTTTAGAAGCAAAAGAGAAGTTCTTGCAAATGAAAGCAGAACACGAACAGCATGTAAATTCTAGAAATAACGAAGTTAACCAACGTGAGAATAGCATTAAGCAAAAGGAGCAATCGCTTAATTCTAAATTAGAAAACATGAACCGCAAAGAGCAGGAGTTAGATAAACATAAAGATAACTTAGAAAAACAAACTGCTTTAGCTGTAAAAAAACAAGAAGAAGTTGATGTGCTGAAAAATCAACATGTACAGCAATTAGAAACAATTGCAGGTTTAAGTGCCGAAGAAGCTAAAAATCAGCTAGTAGAAAATATGAAAGCTGAAGCTCGCTCTCAGGCTATGATGCAGGTTAAGGATATAGTTGACGAAGCTAAATTAACAGCTAGTAAGGAAGCTAAAAAAGTAGTTATCCAAACCATTCAGCGTACTGCAGCAGAAGCGGCTATTGAAAATTCAGTTTCTATTTTCCATATTGATAACGATGAAATTAAAGGTCGTGTAATTGGTAGAGAAGGAAGAAACATTCGTGCTTTAGAAGCTGCTACGGGTATTGAGATTATTGTAGATGATACGCCAGAAGCAATCATTTTATCAGGTTTCGATCCGGTAAGAAGAGAAATTGCCCGTTTAGCATTACACCGTTTGGTAACAGATGGTCGTATTCACCCAGCTCGTATTGAAGAGGTTGTTGCTAAAACCAAAAAACAGATTGAAGACGAGATTGTAGAGATTGGCGAGCGTACAGTTATCGATTTGGGCATCCATGGTTTACACCCTGAATTAATTAGAATGGTTGGACGTATGCGTTACCGTTCATCATACGGACAAAACTTATTGCACCACTCTCGCGAGGTTGCTAATTTCTGCGCTACAATGGCAGCAGAATTAGGGCTAAATGCTAAGATGGCAAAACGTGCAGGTTTATTACACGATATCGGTAAGGTGCCTGATGATAATCCTGAATTGCCACACGCTATTTTAGGGATGCAGTTAGCAGAAAAATATAAAGAACATCCAGAAGTTTGTAATGCAATTGGCGCTCACCACGACGAGATTGAAATGACTTCGATGATTTCTCCAATTATACAAGCATGTGATTCAATTTCTGGTGCTAGACCAGGTGCTAGACGTGAAGTTGTAGAAAGCTACATCAAACGTTTAAAAGAATTAGAAGAGTTAGCTTTATCTTATCCGGGCGTAGAAAAAACTTTTGCGATACAAGCAGGTAGAGAATTACGTGTAATTGTAGAAAGCGAGCGTATTACAGATGCACAAGCAGAATTATTGGCAGCTGATATTTCTAATCGTATACAAACTGAAATGACTTATCCAGGTCAGATCAAGGTTACGGTGATTAGAGAAACCAGATCTGTTGCTTTTGCTAAATAATTTTTGTCATCAGATAGTTATCGGATCAGAGAATCTAATTTAGTATTCATCTGATGACAAGTAAATAATATTTTAAAAGCGTCTCGAAAATTCGGGGCGCTTTTTTTATCTTTATGCTATTAGCCACCAATGCACTAAAATCACAAAGAAAATAAACTTGGTGTATTCGTGTTTTTGTGGTAAATTAAAACAACCAAATGGAACAAATAGCAAAACGCCCAGTAGATGTACTTTTTGATAAATATGCAGAAAGTCATCAAAACCATACCAACGAATTGATACATTGGATTTGTGTTCCATTGATTGTATTTAGCCTTTTGGGTCTAGTGTGGATGATCCCATTTCCAAAATTGGCATTCTTGGGCCAATATCAAACCTTTTTCAACTGGGCATCGTTTCTAATTGCCTTTGCCATGTACTACTATTTCACGCTATCACCCGTATTGTTTTTTATGATGATTTGGGTAATTGGCTTAATGAGTTTAGGTATAGTGCAGTTAGAATATTGGGAAGCTGCTGGTGGACCGGCGGTTTGGTTAGTGTGTTTAATTATTTTTGTAGTTGCTTGGATTGGTCAGTTCATAGGCCATAAAATTGAAGGGAAAAAACCCTCTTTCTTAGATGATATTAAATTTTTATTAATCGGCCCGATTTGGTTGTTGCACTTTGTTTGTAAAAAAGTAGGAATAAGATATTAAGTAAATCATCATTATGTGCTTGCAGTATGTTTATGTAATAATTTATAGCGCAATTTTTGTGTAACTATTTAGGTTCGGTCTCGCTTTCTCAGCAATCTTTTTGCCCTTTAATGCTTCGCTTGGGCAAAAAGGATTTACACTCTATCGGGGCTAATCACTTAGGGCGGTGCAAAATAAAGCCGCCAAACAACCACTGCTATTTGTAATATAAACCCGATTGTAAAGCGGGGCTAAAATTACCGAAAACCACTACCATTGTTTTCCAAACATTCCTTTTAACCTCACTATCTTGCAATGGCTCAAAACTGGCAATTGTATGTAAGCAGTGCTTATAATTATAAAGTTAATTTTAGGTTAATCTCAATAATTTATCTTTTGTTTGCTAGCACTTCAGAAAATTGGCTCAGAACATAAATTAACGAGCCATTTAACAATTAGTTAACTTAGGGGTAAACGAATGGTAATTTATAGCTAACATAGAACTAACATTGTGGTAATAATTTTGCTGAAACAAATATTCAGACAAATTGAAATCACAATTCACTCTTAAAAAAGCATTCTTAACCTTACTATTTGTAGTTATTGGTGCTACAGTTTTCGCTCAAGGAACTGGAAAAATCTCTGGTGTAGTAACAGATAAAAAAACCGGAGACAAAATGGTTGGCGCTTCTGTTAAGCTAACAGGTTCTACTAAAGCAGTAGGTACAGATACTGCAGGAAAGTTTGTTATTTCTGGTTTATCAACTGGTAAATATGCGATCGAAGTTTCTTATTATACCTATACAACCAAAAGTATAGCAGCTATTGATGTAACAGAAGGTAGCACAACTACTGTGAATGTTGCTTTAGAAGAAACAACTTCGCAAGTGCTTAATCAGGTTGTTGTTAGAGGGCAAGCTGGCAGAGAAACAGAAACAGCTTTATTGGCACAGCAAAAAAATGCTGTTGAAATTAAGCAAGGTATAGGCATTCAAGAACTTTCAAGAAAAGGTGTTAGTGACGTAGAAGAAGGACTTACTAAAATTACTGGTATTACTAAAGTTGATGGAAGGGGTTTGTTTGTTAGAGGGTTAGAAGATAGATATAATAATTTATTGATCAATGGATTAGCTGTTCCGTCTAATAATCCATTTAAAAAAATTATTCCTTTGGATTTATTTCCTACTGATATCGTAAGCGTTTTAGAAACTTATAAAACATTTAACTCTAGTCTGTATGGAGATTTTGCAGGTGGTACATTTAATATTGTAACTGCCAAAGGAGAAAAAAGCCAAACTAAAATCAATATTGGTAGTAGTTTTATTTCAAATAGTAGCCTAAAGAAATTCTTAAGACCAGAAGATGCTACTTCTTTTAAAAATTATTTTGGTCTTACCGGAAATGAACGTGATTTGCCAAAGGTCTTCGGAAGTGTACCTTCGGCTTATACTATGACTGGAAGTGAAGCTAATTCACAGTTCGGTTCTGGCTTTAATGTAGACAATGGTAGAGCGCCATTAAATACTAGCGTAGGTATTTTACATACTCAGAAAATTAGCTTAGAAAATCAGCGCTCTTTTCAATATTTAATATCAATTAATACAGATAATAATTTTCAGGTAAGAGAAGGTGTAGATCGTTTCTTTAATAGCTCACAAGGTATTTACGACAATAATTTGTATACCACCAGATATAGATTTTCTACAAATTCATCTTTATTAGGTGCAATAAACTACGGTAGCAAAAGATTAAGTTTAAATCTAAACGCCTTCTACTTAAAGGGCACTGAAAGTATGATCCAAGATCAACTTGGATATACAAATAGCCAGGCAACTGTTAATAATTCATTCATCAGATTAAATCAATTGCAAAAAACAGATTTTTTCACTGGACAGGCTTTTGCAAATTACAAACTAACCGAAGATGATGCGCATAGTGTTAGGGCAGGTGTTTCGTACTCAAAAACACAATATCAACTTCCAGATCGTAAATCTTTCAAAGGATCAAGGTTAGATGATAACACAACTTCTGTAAGTTATACTGGTAATAGTATTGTTAGGCAGTATATGGATTTTAATGGTGACTTTTTCGCGTCAGGTTTATTAGAATACAATTGGAAGTTTGGCAGTGACGATATTTCAAAAGCTCATAAGCTAACAGCAGGTTACAACGGCTCATTAAATAAAATCGAATCTGTATTTAGATTTCTAGTTTCTCAAAACTTAGCTTCTAGTGGTACAAGTTTTAATACAAATCAACCTGATGCAGCATTAAGTTCAGAAATTGGAAGTGGAGCTTTTAGTTATAAAGAAGGATCTAATGCAAGTTACAATGCAAAAATGGAAGAAGGTGTTAATGCAGGTTATGCTGATTTAGCTTTGAGATTAAATGATAAATTAAACTTAAACTTTGGAAGTAGATTCGAGCAATCACAAAGAATAACTAGATATAGAAACTCAGGAAGTTTTGATGATCCTTTTCAAAAAATCGTAAAGGATAACTTCGATATTTTACCATCAGCAAATTTAAAATACACATTAACAGATAAGGCTAACTTTAGAGTATCTGCTTCTAAAACCTTAACAAAACCTGTTGTAATGGAAGCTTTCCCACTAGAGTTCGTTAATCCTGATGTAACTATTGAAAACGGTAATCCTAATATAAATAATAGTAAAAACTATAATTTCGATATTAAGTACGAATTATTCCCTACTAATAAGGAGATGTTTGCAATAACAGGTTTTGCTAAATATCTACAAGATCCCATCGAACGTTTATTTATGCAGTCTGCAGGTAGTGGTGGTTTAACTATCACTTACAATAACTCTAAAAAAGCAATTTTATACGGAGCAGAGTTAGAGTTTTTAATGCAACTTTCAAGAATCAACGAATCATTATCTAATTTCTCAGTTGGTTTCAATACTTCATTAATGTATACCAAAACAACCATCGATAAAGTTAAAAATAGTTCAGAGACAGCGGCTATTGGCGACGATAATACAAGAAAATTACAAGGTGCTTCGCCATGGTTAATCAATGCCGATATTAAACATGAAAGCGACTTCAGTAAAAAATGGAAAAGTACGATGACATTGGCATATAATATCTATGGCGAACGTATTTATGCTGTTGGTACAAATGGATTAGATAACTATTACGAAAAGCCATTTGGTAAATTGGACTTTATTTGGAATAACAGAATATCAACAAAATGGGATTTCAAATTAGGTGTTGAAAATATACTTAATCCAACTTATAGAGTTGATTTAGGAAATAACAGTACGCTTAAAATCTACGAAAATGATTTAACTGTAAAAGATTATAAACGTGGTGTTGGTTTCTCTATGGGCTTAGGTTATACATTCTAATTAACAATTCAGTTTACAATTAATTAACTTATAGTTGATGTAATCGTAAAGGTGAGTTAACGTATTCAAAACATTCGAAAATTATATTTGCACTATATTAAAAAACAATAAAATGAAAAAATTACTTTATGCAATTGCAGTTTCAGCTACAATAATTACAGGTTGTGGAAAAGATGATGAGCCAACACCAACTAAAGTACCGGTTGAAGGTGAAATTACTGGAGATATTACAGCTAATAAAACCTTAGCATTTGGAAATTATACTTTAAAAGGTATGGTTAAAATTCAATCTGGTGTTACTTTAACAATTGAGGCAGGTTCAACTATCACAGCAGATAAGTCTAATGGTGAAGATGGTTTAGTAGTATTAAATGGTGGTAAATTAATTGCTAATGGTACTTCTGATAATCCAATTGTTTTAACTGAAAAATCAAAAGTTGCTGGTTCTTGGGCAGGTATCATTATGTATGGCGATGCACCGATCGTTAACTCTGCAACTGCTCCAGCTCCTCAAGTTGCTACTTCAGAAGATGGTTTATCTTTATCTTATGGGGGGTCTAATGCTGCTCATAATGGTGGTTCATTAAAATTCGTTAGAATTGAATATGCAGGACAAGTAATCACCACAAATAATAAAGAACATAATGGTTTCTCATTTTACTCAGTAGGTAGCGGAACGGTATTAGAAAACTTAGTTTCATACAAAGGTAATGACGATGGTTTTGAATTTTATGGTGGTACAGTTAGTGGTAAGAATTTAATTTCTTATGGTAACTCAGACGATTCATTCGATTGGCAAGATGGCTGGAGAGGCCAAGAAAACACAAACTGGTTCGCTTATCAAACAGGTATTGGTAACTATGGTGTTGAAGTTGAGACTAAAGGTGTTAATAATGCATTTTGGCCAAAAGTAACTAACATTACTTTAAAAAGAGCTGCTGGTACAGTAACAGAAGCACAAAGTGAAATTCAATTAGATGCTTTCCAATTTAAATCAAATGGTAATGGTGAATTTAGCAATGTAGTAATTGACGGATATATTAACCAAACTACACCAACTGCATTTAATGGTGGTGCTGTTCAAATCCGTGATTTAGTTACGTATGACAACCAAGTTTTAACAGGTAAAATCAAAATTACTAATGTAAAGCTAAATAATACACCTACAGTATTTATTACAGGAGCTACAGGATTCACAGTATCGGCTACTAGCTTTGGTGCAAACTGGGGCTTAACTACAACAGCAACTGGTGCGTCTATCGCTAAAGGTAAATGGGCAACTGTTGATGGTGTTGACTTGTTGGCTAACTTATAATAAGTTTCTTTAAAATAATAATTTAAAATAGAAGGTTGCCATAACTATGGCAACCTTTCTTGTTTTATAGCTTTCATAAAGGTGATTTATTTCTTCAATTTGGAGGTTATGCATAGCATATTTACTTATCCAAACGGATCAGGGTTTTCATTATAGTTGTCAATAGTTTTCATTATTTGTATAATGAATGTAGATTAACATAAATTTAATGTAACTACTGTCACGAGAACTATTTAAGTATCGTATTCATTAAAAAGCTAAAATAGAATTATGAAAAACCAAAAAACTAAAACAAGTGTGCTAGGCATAATCTTATGTTTATCAATAGCATTTTCTTCTTGCAAGAAAGATCAAAATGAAAAAGTAAATTCTTTTCTACCTATGCAAGTAGGCAATTATTGGGGAACGGCTAACCGTCAAAACAATTATACAGAAATTCAAGAAACCGTAGAGGTCAATGGAAAAACTTATTACAAATTTTATTCTCTAGTAGGTGGCGATGCCATTAGTATTGCTTATTTAAGAATAGATGAACAAAATAGACTGGTAGAAAGTTATCCTAACTATCCTTCGAAAATTTATGTGCGAGCGGATTTTAATGCAAAGGTAGGAGACGTCTTTTATACACTTGGTGATCAAACAGTGAATGATTATAAAGTTCTAGTGAGAAGTAAAACTGAAAATGAAATGGCCTTTGACTATGATATGGTTTACCATCCAAATTTAAAAGGTCAGATTCGAACTGATACTTATATCAAAGGAAGAGGTTGGAGTGCTAATTTTGAGAAAATCATTATTAATGGTAAAGTTTACAAATAGAAATTAATTAATAATATTGTTAGCATAAAGTAAACCAACTTCTTATATGTAAGATCGTTTCTAGCTACTTACGGATAGGCTCATAAGCATAAACAACTTCATAAGCTTTATGCTTTAAGTTTGCGGCTAACTCTCCAATTTTAAGATTTTGCTTTTGTGGTGTAGGCTCACAAATACTGTAAGCCTTGCCGTTATAATAAATAGCATCACCAACAGGTTTATCAAACTGAACAGCCATGGTAATATGGGTAGGATAGAGTAGGGCAATCATAGGTAAATTGTAAATCTCTTTTACCAAGTAAAAAAATAAAGCTGCCCTATCGTCGCAATCACTTTGGTTATTTAATAAAGTTTGCTCAGGAGAAAAGCGTTTTTCTTTTCCTAAAGCCTGCTCATCATCTTCATATAAAAAGGCATATCGGGTAAAGCGCATCAAATAATCTACTCCTTTTTTTGTAGGCATTTTTTTAATATTTTCTTTTAACATCGGAATAAGGGAAGCATACGTCTCATTGCTCAATGGGATATTAAAATAACTTTCAAAATCTACTACTGGATAGTTCTTAAAGATATTCGATATCTCATCAGTAACCTTTACATCAAAATGGTAAGCTTTGTGTTTGTAGTTAAAAGTAATTTGTTTTTGGTAATAGTTTTCTGGCTTAAAATCCGGCATTCGAGTTACCTTATAGCTAAAAGCGTTTTTTGCCTCTTCAATTTTAATGTCCACCGGAATATAGGCACTTTCCTTTTGAAAGAACTTACCATAATCATGGTAATTTAAACACATGTATTTCTTCTGATCGATCATAAAGAAAGGAATATCTGAGATATCCTCATCATTCCTTACATAAAAGATAATTTGGTTATTGCCAATAGCAAGTTTAGCGTCGTATCCAGATTTAACCATTAAAAACCATTTGTATAAAGTGTAACGGTTGTAGTTAACAGCCTTCGGACTAAGCTGCTCTGCAGTTTTTCTGATTAATTGATAATATAGCCAATCGTTTAAGTGATGTGTTTCTTTATAGTTGTTTAAGGATAATATAAGCTCATCATAATTACCTCCCGATAACTGTGAATAGAACTTAGCAATGTTTTGCTTACTTAAACTATCCGAGAAGTTGATGCTCAATGTAGAATCTGCCGAGAAATTAAAAGTTCCTTCATAAAAATCCAATGCATATTGTTGCGCTTTAGCAAAACCTGGCAAAGCCATAATTATGCTGAGCAGCAAGCAAATGAAAGGATATTTTAAGTTTGTTTTCAATTTGTTAACATCTATTTAATATTAAATATACATAGAATTAACAATAGCCCGATATTAAGTTTTCACTTTAATAACTGGTATTTAACATGTACTTAACACTGCCAAAGTACTTTTGTGGTGTTAGATATCTGGTTAATATTTAATAAATAATAAAAGTTTAGGTTAGTTGATAACAAAAAGCCCCGATGGATGTCGAGGCTTTTGTTTTTAATCCCAAACCAATAAATGGCAATGGAAGTTTAAAGTCCCCTTTAGGGGATTTAGCGGTAGGGTTATAAATTTTTACCTACTTTTTCTAGTACTTCAGCAGGAATCTTTTGTAGATCAACTACTAAAAAGCCATCTAAACAATCAGAGAATTTAGGATCTATATTGAAGCAAATTATTTTGGCATTCAAGTTCATGTATTGTCTTAACAACACTGGTATTTTAATATGCGAATTTTCAATGTCACCAATCAAACCATCTAAATCTTTTAAAGATTCACTATTCTCAATTAATAAATCGGTATCAATAGGAGAAAGATCTGCCTTAAATTTATTTTTAGGTTTTACATAATGAGCCAACTCATAATCAAAATGGTTCTTGGTAATGTAATCTACAATCAGCGATTTAGAGAACTTTGAGAAATTATTACTAATACTTACCGGGCCAAACATGTAGCGATACTTCGGATTATCTACCAGATATTTTAAAATGCCTTTCCATAATAAGAATAAGGGTAGCGGTTTCAATTGGTACTCTTTTCTAATCCACGACCGGCCAAGCTCAATTCCCTGCCTTAAAATTGGATAAAAAGGTTCCTTGATCTTAAATAATTCAGAAAGATAAAAACCTCTTCTGCCCAACATATTTAGAATTTCATCACCTTTTCCAATACGGTAAGCACCCACAATATTTTGCAGGTCCTTATCCCAAATAAATAAGTGGTTATAATAAATATCGTAATTATCTAAATCTATCTTTTTGTTTGTTCCCTCACCAACCTCTCTAAAAGTAATTTCGCGTAAGCGCCCAATTTCTCTTAAGATATTTGGAATACTTGCTGTAGGTGTAATGTAAACTTCATAGTTTTTTTCTTCCCAAACCTTAAAATCTTGTAAGTTTTCAACCTCCTTAACAATTAAATTACGGTCTGTTTCGGCTACTATCTGTTCAGGTTTTTTCTTTCTTTTAAAAAGATTAATTGGGTTAAACAATTTTTTCTCTTCTTCTAAGCTTGTGCCTAATGCATAAGTTCTTGCCCTTAAAAAGTCGAGTAGTTTATTGGTATTGTTTTTATAAGATACGTCTTCAATTTTAATTGGCTTGCCAATTCTTACCTTAATTTTTAAACCCTGTTTGTTTAAAAACTCCGAAGGTAATTTAGCTGTTCTTAAAGTAGGATGTATAAAACTCAAAATGTTAAATAATACCCCATTATTGCCATGGAAGTAAATGGGCACTACGGGCACTTTTGCTTTAGCAATCAGCTTACCAACAACAGGGTGCCATAACCTGTCGGTTACTTCTTGGCTCTCTAAATTAAAGGTAGAAACCTCGCCAGCTGGAAAAATGCCTAGCGGAGTCCCGTTTCTCAGCAAATCGAAAGTTGCCTTTAAGCCACTAATGCTAGAGGAGTGTTGTACATTCTCAAACGGATTTACAGCAACAAAAAACTCACTAAGGTTAGGTATCTTTTTAAGGATAAAGTTAACCATCACTTTTGCTTCTGGCCTAACTGTACACAATAGCTTCACTAAAGCTAAACCCTCTACACCACCATACGGATGGTTGGCAATGGCAATAAAACCGCCAGTTTTCGGGATGTGTTTTAAATCGTCTTCATCAAAATCAATGGTAACGCCAATGGTTTCTAAAATTTTGTCAACAAATTCTAATCCGGCAAAATGTTCATTTTTGGAAAAAACTTTGTTAATGTCATTCAGCTTCATCACTTCCATTAATAAAGCGGCAAGACCGGGTACGCCTAGTTTGTCTATTTTGGTCGCTTTTGCAAACTCTTGTTTGGTAATTATCTTCATCTAAAAGCGGGTATTTAATTTGTAAAGCAATATCAAAAATAAGATTTATATTTATAGTAATAAGAAAGCATCTTGATTTTCCTTGGTTTTTTTACCTCATCAACACAAATCATCATCGCTTTATTACCATTTATTTAATACACAAATCATGAAAAAATGGTTAAATGACTATTATAGTTTTACAAAACGAGAATACAATGGCTTGTTGGTTTTAATGGGTATTTTGCTATTGGTAAGCATTTTGCCATATATGTACACCAACTATTTCCTTAAAGAAGCAATTGTAAATAATACAGAAGAAGCCGCTATACAAAAATTGGTTTTGGTTAATCAGAAATACGAAAATAATTACACTAAAATACGTACACAAATAGAAGATAGCGAAACAAGTGTAGTCAAAAATTTATTTAAGTTCGATCCTAACCAAATAGACCTACAACAATGGCAAGCTTTGGGACTATCCGTTAAGCAAGCCCAATCCATTATAAATTACAGAAATAAAGGAGGCAAATTTTATAAACTAGCCGATTTGCAGAAAATGTATACCATTACACCACAAAAATTTCAGGAACTAGCACCATATATTACTATAGAAAATAACAACGAAACTAACGGATATGCAAAAACAAACTATCCAGAAAAAACGCCTTATGTAAAAAAGGAGTTTGTTATTGTGGAGTTAAATACTGCAGATACTTTGCAATTAGATGAAATAAAAGGAGTAGGGGCGGCTTTTGCACGTAGAATTGCAAATTACAGAAATAAATTAGGTGGTTTCTATAAAAAAGAACAGTTGTTAGAAATTTATGGCTTAGATAGTGTCAAATACAATGAAATTAAAGACCAAGTTAAAATTAACCCCACCCATATTACCAAAATAAACATCAATACTGCAGAATTTGACCAATTAAAAAACCATCCTTACTTAAAATACAAACAAATTAACGCCATTATTAATTACAGAAAGCAACATGGTAAATATAATAGTATAGATGATTTAAAGAAAGTAGTTATCTTGAGCCCTCAAACTATTCAAAACATAACACCATATCTCAATTTCTAAAATGATTGCAGCAAAAATTAAAGAAACACTACGCGATGTTGTTGATTTTCCAAAACCAGGTATTGTTTTCAAAGACATTACGCCGGTGTTAAAAGACCATCAGCTTTGCAAAGAGATAACCGAAGCTCTTGTTGCACAATTGAAAGAAATAAAAATAGATGTAGTTACTGGTATAGAAAGTAGAGGTTTTTTATTTGGCCTGGCATTGGCACAAGCTTTAAATGTTCCTTTTGTGCCTATTCGTAAAGTGGGTAAATTACCTTATAAAACCATACAGCAATCTTACGATTTAGAATATGGCAGTGCTACTTTAGAGGTTCACGAAGATGCATTTCTGCCAGGGCAAAACATACTGATACACGATGACTTATTGGCCACAGGAGGTACAGTAGTGGCAGCTTCGCAATTGGTAAAACAGCTGCAAGCAAACGTTATTGGGTATTCTTTTTTGATTAGTCTCGATTTTTTAAATGGCAAAGAACGTTTGGATAAATTTAGTCCAAACACTTTTTCGTTAGTTTCTTATTAAGGTTTGTAGAAAAAGATTGTCGCTACCATGTGGCAAATTTTGCCCTGCTGTGCACTTTACTTCGCTGTTGGTAAATACCAACGCTATGTGTTCGTTGCCACCAGGTTTATTTTACGAAAACCTGTAATTCTAGCATCAATTTGTATTGTCGCTTAAGCCTATTAATTAGATTTTTCTCTTACCCACCACAAACAATAAAAAATTCCTTAGGTTTCCGGCATCGATTGCGTAAACCTTAAAAAAAATTATTTTTTTTAAATAATAAATCCAATTAGTTTTCCTTTTAAAAATAACCGTCAAATCACTTATTGAACCAAATACCAAACCATTCTACTTTAAACCCAATATTAATATGTTGAATCTATTATAATATTTGCTTATAATTGTTCCTAACCAAATATAAATCTTAATAAACTGTTTAAATCAGAAGCTATTTTAGCCGAAAGTTTAAACAGTTTTGTTTTTTAAACCCTACCTATATGCATACAGGCTTTAACTTTGAAGCAGTAGAAAATCAAGAAATTATTAGAAAAATGGTAAGCGATTTTGCCGAAAAAAACATTCGTCAAAACGTAATGGAATGGGATGAAGCCCAGCATTTTCCGGTAGAAATCTTTAAACAACTAGGTGAGCTAGGCTTAATGGGCGTTTTGGTGCCCGAAGTTTATGGCGGCTCTGGTTTTGGCTATCAAGAATATGTTGATGTTATTGTAGAAGTAGCTAAAGTTTGCGGTTCTATCGGATTATCATTAGCAGCTCACAATTCTTTATGTACCGGGCATATTTTAGCATTTGGTAGTGAAGAGCAAAAAATGAAATGGTTGCCAAAATTAGCTACTGCCGAGTGGATTGGAGCTTGGGGTTTAACCGAAGCCAATACGGGCTCTGATGCGTTACGAATGACAACAACCGCTGTTTTAGATGGCGATGAATATGTAATTAATGGTGCAAAAAACTGGATTACACACGGTAAATCTGGTGATATTGCAGTAGTAATGGTTCGTACCGGCGAAGCGGGTAGTGCCAAAGGTATTTCTGCTATAGTTGTGGAACGTGGTACACCAGGTTTTTATGCCGGTAAAAAAGAAAATAAACTGGGCATGCGTGCATCAGAAACGACAGAAATGATTTTTGATAATTGCCGTGTGCCTAAAGATAACTTGCTAGGTAATGAAGGTGATGGCTTTAAACAAGCGATGAAAGTTTTAGATGGTGGCCGTATCTCTATTGCAGCCTTATCTTTAGGTATTGCCAAAGGTGCTTATTTAGCTGCAGTTGCTTATGCCAAAGAACGCCATCAGTTTGGGGTGCCTATCTCAAGCTTTCAGGGTATTAGCTTTAAACTAGCCGATATGGCAACAGAGATAGAGGCTGCCGAATTATTAATCCGTCAGGCTGCAGATTTAAAAAACCGTCATTTACCTATGACAAAAGAATCGGCAATGGCTAAATATTATGCTTCGGAAGTCGCAGTAAGATGCGCAACTGAGGCTGTACAGATATTTGGTGGTTATGGTTATACCAAAGATTTCCCGGTAGAGAAGTTTTACCGTGATAGTAAATTGTGTACCATTGGCGAAGGAACATCAGAAATACAAAAAATAGTAATTGCTAGAGAAATTTTAAAGTAAACTACTTTCTTATAATTGAATTGAGCCGTAGCACTGTCTACGGCTTTTTTGTTAGATATGTTCTATACTTTAAAACACTTAAATAATATTCAGAAAAGCAATGTATGTCGCTATTATCAATGTTAGCCGGGCTTTGCACTGCAATCTTTTTGCTGGCCCGATGTTAAGCCCTTTCCACAAAAAGTATTTTCATTGCGCTCGATAGCTATCGGGACCGTTTATAAAACTACTGCAGGTGGTTCTATTATAGGTTGCTAAATGTCTAGCCGTAAATAGTTGCATAAATTCCATTTTTAAACCCGACTTAGCGAAAATCCTTTTAACAAAGTCCCCTTTAGGGGATTTAGGGGTTAAAAGATTGTAGCGAGGGCGGGAGTGAAGCAACCAAAGAACTTCTTCACCTGCTTTTCAAATCCTTATAGTTTTAATTCTTTAAGCATATTTTTTTCTCTTGATATTTTTTTTAAAAATAGGGTAACAAAAAGGAGCATGCCTTTATATAGCTGTATAAGGCGGATGCAGAAAAGCCAAAATAGAGTAAGCGTTATTATAAAATAAATCATCATGAAAAATTTAACTTTAAGCGCATTAATAGCAATCAGTTTTTTTACTGCTTGTAAAAAAGATGGAGTAGTAAGCACAGCTAAATTAAGTGCAGCAGCATTTAATCAGAAATTTTCGGTTCCAACACAAAGTTTTAATGGTGTAGCGGGTACTGCATTTAGCATTACCGGAACCAAAGGAATTAAAATTGATTTCCCTGCTAATGCATTTTTAGATGCAAGTGGCAATCCGGTTACTGGAAATATAAAATTAGCCTTGAAAGAGGTTTTAAGTAAAAGAGATATTTTATTGTCAGGCAAAATGACCGAATCTAACGGACAAATTTTAATTTCGGGAGGCGAGTTCCAGATTTTAGCCTTTCAAAATGGTGCTTTGTTAAAATTAAATCCAGCTGCAAATGTAGTTGTTAAAGTGCCCACCACGCTAAGCACAGCACCAATGGACTTGTTTGAATTTAAACCAACTACAGTTGCCTCTGATAGTACTTGGACATTAAACCAAAAAGCAAGGGTAAATACAGAACCCTCTTATTATCAGTTCTCGTTGCCTAGCTTTGGTTGGATTAATTGCGATTATTTTTATAGTAACCCCAATCCAAAAACTACGATAACAGCAAGCCCAACTTATGCGGCCACGGTACCAAGCATAAAAAGCCAAAGGGCATATTTAATATTTGATAATATCAATAGCGTAATTAACCTACCCTACCAAGTTGCCCTCAACAAACATCAATCTTACCTTAACTCTATGCCTATTGGCTTAAGTGGTAAACTGATCATTATATCGGTAGCTATGGATGATACCATCTATTTCGGTGCAACAAATTTTACAGTAAGTAGCGACTTGCATGTAAATGTTCCAATGGCAGTTGGGAACCAAGCTACTATAGATAATTATTTAAATAGTCTTTAAGTTTAGCCAATACATTATAATCAGACTCTCCTTATTAATTTAAGGGGAGTTTTTGGTTGGAGCACCAACATATACAATTACTACTGCAAAGGTTCTCTCATGGTAACAATGCTGTCAACCACATAAACGCTAAAGCCACGCCATGGCAAAGCTCCTTTATATTCTTTATAATGCAGTTCGAAAGTTTTACCGCTATTGGCCATCATTTTTTGGGCAACAGCCTCGTCAGAAACTGAAAACTCAAATTCGTTTGATTGTACAGTGCCGGTTTGTCTGGATCTAATTCCGGTTTGGATAATTTTGCCCTCGTAAGTTTTAAAAAGATAACCTTTTTTTACAATGTAATTTAAGTCGCCGGCTTTAACACCTTCGCCAAAAACGAAGTAATATTTGTAGTAAGTAATGCCAGCTAAAACTAGCACAAGAATAATTGCGGCAATAGTGCCTATCTTTTTTCCTGTTGTCATGGTATGTTTTTAAGGTATTTAAATGTAAGCAAATAATTATGTTTCTGTACTAATAACAAAATTGATTTAAAAATAGCTGCCTATTTTTTGATTGCAGAATTTATTTTAATAAAGAACTTTCTTTCTTTCAATATTTTACCTACATTTGCAACCCCAAGTAAAACGGGAATTTAAAAACAACGAGAGGAGGTATTTCAACGTTATGATCATTATTAATATTAAAGACGGCGAATCATTAGATAAGGCGTTAAAACGTTTCAAGAAAAAGTTTGAGAAAACTGGTGTATTAAGAGAATTGCGTAGCCGCCAAGCATACGAGAAAAAATCCGTAGCTCGTCGTACAGAAATTAAACACGCTGTTTATATTCAGAACATGAATCAAGAAGGAACTTTATAGTTCTCTATTGCTTAAATAAATTATAAAAACGTTCCGACTAAAGTCGGAACGTTTTTTTTTGAAAAAAAATAAATGATTTGCAATTTTTTGTATATTCACAAAAACCAAAATAAAGAAGGCTTATGATTAGCAGTTTCTTAATTTATTTGCAACACGAAAAACGCTACTCTCCACATACCATACAATCTTATCGTACAGATTTATTGCAGTTTGAAGCATTTTTGGCAAAAGATTTCGAAATCACTTTATTAAATGTCCAAGCCACACAAGTTCGCAGTTTTATCGTTTCGCTTTCAGACCAGCAGATTTCTGAGAATGCCATAGGGCGAAAATTATCTACCCTTCGCAGTTTCTACAAATATGTATTTAGCGAGCAAAAGATAAAAACCAATCCGATGCATTTAATTAAGGCGCCAAAAGTGCCTAAGCGCTTGCCTGTATTTATAGAGGACGCAAAAATGGATTTGCTGTTGGATAATGATGAAATATTTACGGATAGTTTTTCTTCGCAAAGAGATAAAATAGTGATAGAAATGCTTTTTGGTACCGGTATACGTTTGGCAGAATTATTATCACTAAAAGAAAGCGATATTAATTTTTACGAATCAACCATTAAAGTGCTGGGTAAGAGAAACAAAGAACGTATTATTCCGGTATACGCTACATTGCTTGCGCAATTAAAAGAATATATTTCTTTAAAATCAGTACAAAAAAATAATAACAAAAACACTACCTTAATCGTTACCAATACTGGCGCAGCTGCTTATCCTAAATTAATTTATAGGATAGTGCATCGTTATTTGACATTAATATCCACACAAGATAAAAAAAGTCCACATGTGCTTCGGCATTCATTTGCCAGTAGTTTGTTAAACCGTGGGGCAGATTTAAATGCGATAAAAGAATTATTAGGTCATGCAAGTTTGGCCGCCACACAAGTTTATACGCATAATTCAGTAGAACGCTTAAAATCAATATATAAACAAGCCCATCCAAAGGCATAAAAAAGGAGGAAAAATGAAAATTAGAGTACAGTCGATCCATTTCAACGCGGACAAAAAGTTATTAGATTTCATTCAGAAGAAGGTAGATAAGTTAGATCAGTTTTTTGATCAGATTATAGGTGGGGAGGTTTATTTGAAATTAGAGAATGTAGAAGATGAGGCAAATAAAATATCAGAGATAAAATTAATGGTTCCGGGGATGACACTCTTTGCAAAAGAGCAATGTAAATCTTTTGAAGAAGCTACAGATTTATCAATTGAGTCGTTAAAAAAACAAATTACGAAACATAAAGATAAAACTCGTGCAAAATTAAGTGAGCATAAAGCTTTGCTTAATGCTGATGAAGTATCTGATTATTAAGGATATATTTTTAGAATAAATTTTAAAAAGTTTGGCAGGTTAAAATCTGTCAAACTTTTTTTTAAAATATATTTTGATGAAAGATTTATTTGTGTAGATTTGCATTCCATTTCGGAAGGGGCGTTGCTCCAAATAGAAACGGATAGTTCTGTGAAAAGATAAAAAAAAATAAAAATGTTGGTTCGATTGTGTAAAAACACAATTTTTTATATATTTGCGCCACATTAAAAAAAAGTATAAAAGCCTCCTTAGCTCAGCTGGTAGAGCAACTGACTTGTAATCAGTAGGTCATTGGTTCGATTCCGATAGGAGGCTCTTTTTATTTTACGATCTACGATTGTTGATTTGCGATTTGTGTTAGAGCATTGGTAGGTTATCAGTTTTAAAATCCTAAAAATAAAAAGCGGGGAGATTCCAGAGCGGCCAAATGGGACAGACTGTAACTCTGTTATCGCAAGATTTCGAAGGTTCGAATCCTTCTCTCCCCACAATCTGATTTTAGATTGGAGATTAACGATTTTAGATTGATGAATTTCAATTGTAAATCTTAAATCGAAAATTGTAAATCAAAAAGCGGAAGTAGCTCAGTTGGTAGAGCGATAGCCTTCCAAGCTATAGGTCGCGAGTTCGAACCTCGTCTTCCGCTCTTGGAAGTTCATTAGTTAAAATGGTATAATAGTTACCAAATGAACATTGAACTAATGAGCTAAAAGAATAAGCCGACTTAGCTCAGCGGTAGAGCACTTCCTTGGTAAGGAAGAGGTCATGGGTTCAATTCCCATAGTTGGCTCAAAAAGAATAAAGATAAATACTTTGTTAAATCTGTTATTTATACAGAATGAACAAGGTTTTTTGTATTGAAATTGTATCAAAACAATAAATAAATAAAAAAAGTTAACCTACTAATAAGTATAAAAACATGGCAAAAGAAAAGTTTGACCGCAGCAAGCCGCACTTAAACATCGGCACTATCGGTCACGTTGACCACGGTAAAACAACCTTAACAGCAGCTATCACTAAAGTGTTATCTGATGCTGGTTTATCTGAGGCGCGTTCATTTGATTCGATTGACTCTGCTCCAGAGGAAAAAGAAAGAGGTATCACAATTAACACAGCTCACGTTGAGTATTCAACAGCTAACCGTCACTATGCACACGTTGACTGTCCAGGTCACGCGGATTACGTGAAAAACATGGTTACTGGTGCTGCTCAAATGGACGGTGCTATTATCGTGGTAGCAGCTACAGATGGTCCGATGCCACAAACTCGCGAGCACATTCTATTGGCTCGTCAGGTAGGTGTACCTTCGTTAGTTGTTTTCATGAACAAAGTTGATATGGTGGATGATCCAGAATTACTAGAATTAGTAGAGATGGAAGTTCGTGAATTATTATCTTTCTATGAATTCCCTGGTGATGATATCCCTGTAATTCAAGGTTCAGCACTTGGTGGTTTGAACGGCGATCCAAAATGGGTAGAAAAAATTATGGAATTAATGGCAGCTGTTGATAGCTACATTCCAATTCCTCCACGTTTAACTGATCTTCCATTCTTAATGCCTGTTGAAGACGTATTCTCGATCACTGGTCGTGGTACTGTAGCAACTGGTCGTATCGAGCGTGGTCAAATCAACTCTGGAGATCCAGTTGAGATCTTAGGTATGGGTGCTGAGAACTTAAAATCTACAGTAACTGGTGTTGAGATGTTCCGTAAGATCCTTGATTATGGTGAAGCTGGTGATAACGTAGGTTTATTGTTACGTGGTATTGAGAAAACTGATATCCGTCGTGGTATGGTAATCTGTAAACCAGGTTCAGTAACTCCTCACACTGATTTCAAAGCTGAGATCTATGTATTATCAAAAGCAGAAGGTGGTCGTCACACTCCATTCTTCAACAAATACCGTCCACAATTCTATTTCCGTACTACAGACGTTACAGGAGAGATCTCTTTAGCAGAAGGTACTGAAATGGTAATGCCAGGTGATAACGTTACCATCAACGTAAAATTGATCAACGCAATCGCAATGGAAAAAGGTCTACGTTTCGCTATCCGTGAAGGTGGTAGAACTGTAGGTGCTGGTCAGGTTACTGAAATCGTAAAATAATTCAATCCCTAATTTATTAGGATAAGAATACCAGAAACAAAGTACTTAAGATCTCATCTTAGGTACTTTGTTTTCTAAAAACACGGGTGTGGTGCAATGGTAGCATACCGGTCTCCAAAACCGTTGATGGGAGTTCGAATCTCTCCACCCGTGCCAATTAATGACAGAATAATTAATGTGAGAAGGAATGAATGTTCAAATTCAATCAGTCAATCATTCAAAATTCAATCATTCAAAATTATAAATATATGGCTAGTGTAGTTCAATTCTTTAAAGAATCATACGAAGAGATGACCCAAAAGGTTACTTGGCCTACATGGGGAGATTTACAAAACTCTGCAGTGTTGGTTTTAATAGCTTCTCTTATTATTGCAATGGTAATTTTTGCAATGGATAAAGGTGCTAACTACGTATTGGATGCTTTCTATAAATCACTTACAAATTAATATTACTAGATGAACGATCAGTTAAAATGGTATGTTGTTAGAGCAGTAAGTGGTAAAGAGAAGAAGGTAAAACAGTACATCGATTCTGAAATTAGCCGCTTAGGTTTTTCACATTTAGTACCTCAAGTATTAATCCCAATGGAGAAATACTATCAAATGAAAGAGGGAAAAAAGATTGCTAAAGAACGTAACTTTTACCCTGGTTATGTTTTAATCGAAGCTACTTTAGATGGAGAATTAGAGCATATTATTAAAGGTATCAATAGTGTAATTGGATTTTTGGGCGATAAAGCTGGTAATCCAATTCCTATGCGCCAAGCAGAAGTTAACCGTATTTTAGGTAAGGTTGATGAAATGAGCCAGCAAGGTGAAACAATGAACATCGCTTATTATGTAGGTGAGAACATTAAAGTAATGGATGGTCCTTTCAACGGTTTTACCGGAGTAATTGAAGAAGTTAACGAAGAGAAGAAAAAATTGAAAGTAATGGTTAAAATCTTCGGTCGTAAAACACCATTAGAGCTTAACTACATGCAAGTAGAAAAAGAATAAAATTTATTTTAAAAAATATATTTGAGGACTGCAAGATTATTCATATCTTTGCAGTCCTTTTGGTTTTATGTGGAGTTATGTGGATGAGGGTTAATTCTTAAATCTAATAGCTCAATCTCATATCTCAGAGAGGAAAACAAAATGTTACATGCTTCCAATATTTAACATTGAGTATTACAATTAACAAATCAGAAAATGGCAAAAGAAGTCGGTGCACTTGTTAAATTACAAATCAAAGGCGGAGCTGCAAACCCATCACCACCAGTAGGACCTGCATTAGGTGCTAAAGGTGTTAATATCATGGAGTTTTGTAAACAATTCAATGCTCGTACCCAAGATAAGCCAGGTAAAGTATTACCCGTTGTAATTACTGTATATGTGGACAAGTCTTTCGAATTCATCATCAAAACCCCTCCAGTTGCAATCCAATTATTGGAAGCTACTAAATTACAGAGTGGTTCTGCTGAGCCCAACCGTAAGAAAGTTGGTTCGGTGACTTGGGATCAAGTTAAGTCAATTGCTGAAGATAAGATGACTGATTTAAACTCTTTCACTATCGAGTCTGCTATGAAGATGGTAGCAGGTACAGCACGCAGTATGGGAATCACCGTTAGTGGTGATGCACCCTGGACAAATTAATTAACAAAAAACAGTTTACAACAGTGGCGAAATTAACAAAAAATCAAAAACTGGCACACGCTAAACTAGAAATCGGCAAATCGTATTCTTTACAGGATGCGGCTGCTTTGGTAAAAGAGATTACTACAACTAAATTCGATGCATCGGTTGATATCGATGTGAGTTTAGGCGTAGATCCACGTAAAGCCAATCAAATGGTACGTGGTATTGCTACTTTACCTCATGGTACAGGTAAAACTGTACGTGTTTTAGTACTTTGTACTCCTGATAAGGAAGAAGAGGCTAAAGCAGCAGGAGCAGATTTCGTAGGATTAGACGAATATGTGGCTAAGATTGAAGGTGGTTGGACAGATGTTGACATTATTATCACTACTCCTGCTTGTATGGCAAAAGTAGGTAAACTGGGCCGAGTTTTAGGTCCACGTAACCTTATGCCAAACCCAAAATCAGGTACAGTAACCAACGAAGTTGGTAAAGCTGTAACTGACGTAAAAGGCGGTAAGATTGATTTTAAAGTTGACAAAACTGGTATCATCCATGCTTCAATAGGAAAAGTATCATTCTCAGCAGAGAAAATATATGAAAATGCGTTAGAAGTACTTCAAACGATTTCAAAATTAAAACCTTCTGCTGCAAAAGGAACTTATTTTAAAAGCATTCACGTGTCTTCTACTATGAGTCCTGGAATTGCAATCGAAACTAAATCAGTAGCGGGGATCTAATTATGAACAGAGAAGAAAAAAACGAAGTAGTTTTAGCTCTACAAGAGAAAATGCAAGAGTTTGGCAATTTTTATATTGCTGATACCTCAGGCTTATCTGTTGAGAAAGTAAATAATATCCGTCGCAAATGTTTCGAAAGTGGTATCGAAATGAAAGTTGCAAAAAATACATTGATCAAAATTGCGATTGATGGTTTAGAAGGCGACTCATCAGAGATATTCCCAGCATTGAAAGGTCAATCGGCTTTATTATTCTCGACAGTAGGCAATGCGCCTGCTAAGCTAATTAAAAGCTTAAGAAAAGGTAAAGAAGAAAAACCTCAATTAAAAGCAGCTTATATCGATACAGCAATATTTGTTGGAGATAACCATTTAGATTCACTAGTTAGTCTTAAATCAAGAGAAGAACTTATTGGCGAAATCGTTGGCTTATTACAATCACCAGCTAAAAATGTTATATCGGCATTACAATCTGGCGGTAACAAAATTGCAGGTATTGTTAAAACACTACAAGAAAGAGGTTAACGAACACCTGAAGTTCGAAATTAAACAAAATTATTTTTACGTAAATTTTTAAAATCTTAATAAAATGGCAGATTTAAAAGCGTTTGCTGAGCAATTGGTAAACTTAACAGTTAAAGAAGTTAACGAATTAGCTCAAATCTTAAAAGACGAGTATGGTATCGAACCAGCTGCAGCTGCAGTTGCTGTTGCAGGTCCTGCTGCTGATGCTGCTCCTGCAGCTGAAGAAAAATCTACTTTCGATGTAATCTTGAAAGAAGCTGGTGGTCAGAAATTAGCAGTTGTAAAACTTGTTAAAGACTTAACTGGTTTAGGTTTAAAAGAAGCTAAAGACTTAGTTGACGGTGCACCAAAAGAATTAAAATCAGGTGTTGCTAAAGACGAAGCTGAAGCTTTGAAAAAACAATTAGAAGAAGCTGGAGCTGTAGTTGAGATTAAGTAATCACTTAATTTTAACGAACCTTTAAGAAAAGACTCCGACTGTAAAGTCGGAGTCTATTCCTGTTTATAAACATTTCATCTTGTTTGGTTGGTGAAATGCATCGAGGCAAACCAAGCAAATAGTTTATTCTTAAACTAAATTAAATTTAGTCCCTTGGCAAATAAAGTCGTAGACCAAAGAGTAAATTTTGCACGTAGTAAGCACATCATAGATTATCCAGATTTTTTGGATGTGCAGTTGCAATCATTTAGAGAATTTTTTCAGATAGAAACCACTTCAGATAACCGTCACACAGAAGGTTTGTTTAAAGTATTTGCTGAAAATTTCCCAATCACTGATTCTAGAAACATTTTCGTTTTAGAATTTTTAGATTATTTTATTGACCCACCACGTTATGACATTCCAGAATGTATTGATCGTGGGTTAACTTATAGTGTTCCGTTAAAAGCAAAGTTAAAGCTTTCTTGTAACGATGCAGAACACGAGGATTTTGAAACCATCATTCAGGATGTATACTTAGGAACCATACCATATATGACTCCTAAAGGTACTTTCGTGATCAACGGTGCAGAACGTGTAATTGTTTCTCAATTGCACAGGTCTCCAGGTGTGTTCTTCGGCCAAAGCCGTCACACAAACGGAACTAAACTATACTCTGCTCGTGTGATTCCTTTCAAAGGTTCTTGGATCGAGTTTGCAACAGACGTTAACAACGTAATGTATGCTTACATCGACCGTAAGAAAAAATTCCCGGTAACCACCCTATTGCGTGCTATCGGTTACGATTCTGATAAAGACATCTTAGAATTATTTGATCTTGCTGATGAAGTAAAAGTTAGCAAATCTGGTTTAAAGAAATACATCGGACGTAAACTGGCTGCAAGAGTTTTAAGAAAATGGGTTGAAGATTTTGTAGATGAGGATACAGGTGAAGTAGTTTCTATAGATCGTAACGAAGTTATCTTAGATAGGGATACCGTTCTTGAAGACGACCATATCGATATGATCATCGATGCAGGTGTTAAAACTATTATCTTATCTAAAGATGATGGTGCATCGCAAGCTGATTATACTATTATATACAATACTTTACAAAAAGATACTTCAAACTCTGAAAAAGAGGCTGTTGAAAACATCTATCGTGCTTTGCGTAACGCAGAACCACCTGATGAGGAAACTGCAAGAGGTATCATTGAGCGTTTATTCTTCTCAGATAAACGTTATGACTTAGGTGATGTAGGTAGATACCGCATTAACCGTAAGTTAAAAATGGATACACCTGATCATGTGAAAGTATTAACTAAAGCAGATATTATTGCTATTGTTAAATACTTGATCAAATTGATCAACTCTAAAGAAGAAGTGGATGATATTGATCACTTGTCTAACCGTCGTGTTCGTACAGTAGGTGAGCAGTTATATGCGCAATTCGGTGTTGGTTTAGCTCGTATGGCTAGAACTATCCGTGAGCGTATGAATATTCGTGATAATGAGGTGTTTACGCCAACAGATTTGATTAATGCCCGTACTTTATCGTCGGTTATCAATTCATTCTTTGGTACAAACCAATTATCTCAGTTCATGGATCAAACCAATCCTTTGGCAGAGATTACACACAAACGTCGTTTGTCAGCTTTAGGCCCAGGTGGTTTATCACGTGAGCGTGCTGGTTTCGAGGTTCGTGACGTTCACTATACGCACTATGGTCGTTTATGTACCATTGAAACTCCAGAGGGACCAAACATTGGTTTGATTTCATCACTATGTGTACACGCTAAAATTAACAATTTAGGTTTCATCGAAACTCCTTATAAAATTGTTGAGAATGGTGTTGTAGCCATGGATAAAGATGTAATCTATCTTTCTGCTGAAGATGAGGATGGTAAAACTATTGCACAGGCCAACGCTGAGTACGATGATAAAGGTAACTTTACTACTGCTCGTGTTAAGGCACGTTACGAGGGTGACTTCCCGATTATTGAGCCTGAGAAATTAGACTTAATGGATATCGCTCCTAACCAAATTACCTCAATCGCTGCTTCATTAATTCCTTTCTTGGAACATGATGATGCGAACAGGGCTTTGATGGGATCGAACATGCAACGTCAGGCAGTGCCTTTATTACGTCCAGAAGCTCCAATTGTTGGTACAGGTTTAGAAGGTCGCGTTGCTCGTGACTCAAGAACTTTGATCAACGCAGAAGGCGATGGTGTAGTAGAATATGTAGATGCTAACGAAATCACTATTAAATATGTACGTAACGATGGAGATCGTTTAGTATCGTTTGAAGGTGATAGCAAAACTTATAAATTAATCAAGTTCAAAAAAACCAACCAGAATACTTGTATCAACTTAAAACCAATCGTTAAGAAAGGTCAGAAAGTTGTTAAAGGTCAAGTACTTTGCGAAGGTTATGCAACTGAAAATGGAGAGTTGGCATTAGGAAGAAACTTAAAAGTTGCTTTCATGCCTTGGCAAGGATATAACTTTGAGGATGCGATTGTAATTAACGAGCGTATTGTTAGAGATGATATTTTTACCTCTTTACATATCGAAGAGTTTGAATTAGAAGTACGTGATACGAAACGTGGAGAAGAGGAATTAACACCAGATATCCCTAACGTTTCTGAAGAAGCTACTAAAGATTTAGATGAAAACGGTATTATCCGTATTGGTGCTGAAGTAAAAGAAGGCGATATCTTAATTGGTAAAATTACACCAAAAGGTGAGTCTGATCCTTCACCTGAAGAGAAATTACTTCGTGCAATATTTGGTGATAAAGCTGGTGATGTTAAAGATGCTTCATTAAAAACTCCACCTTCAATTAAAGGTGTGGTAATTGATACTAAATTATTCTCAAGAGCTAAGAAAACTACTAAAGCTGAAGAAAAATCGGCAATTGAGAAATTAGATAAGAGATATAATTTAGCTACAGAGAACCTTAAAAACGAATTAGTTGATAAACTATTCCAAATTGTAAATGGTAAAACATCTCAAGGTGTATTTAATGTTTATAAGGAAATGTTAATCGCTAAAGGTGCTAAGTTTACACAAAAAATATTGGCAGACTTAGAGTATGCTCATATTAACCCATACAAATGGACAACTGATGATGATAAAAATGATCAAATCAAGTTGTTGTTACATAACTATGGTATCCGTGTAAATGAAGAATTAGGTGCTTACAAACGCGATAAGTTTGCAATTAGTGTTGGTGATGAGTTACCATCAGGAATTGTTCAAATGGCGAAAGTTTATGTAGCTAAAAAACGTAAATTAAAAGTAGGTGATAAGATGGCTGGTCGTCACGGTAATAAGGGTATTGTTGCTCGTATTGTACGTGATGAAGATATGCCATTCTTAGAAGATGGAACACCAGTTGATATCGTGTTGAACCCACTGGGTGTACCTTCACGTATGAACTTAGGTCAGATCTACGAAACTGTATTGGCTTGGGCTGGTAAAGAATTGGGCGTTAAATTTGCAACTCCAATTTTCGATGGTGCTAAATCTGATGAGGTGGAAGAGTGGATTGCTAAGGCAGGTGTACCAGCTTCAGGTAGAACTTATTTGCACAATGGTTTAACGGGTGAGAAATTTGATCAGCCGACAACAGTAGGTATTATTTACATGCTTAAACTGGGTCACATGGTTGATGATAAGATGCACGCTCGTTCTATCGGACCATACTCATTAATTACACAACAACCATTGGGTGGTAAAGCTCAATTTGGTGGTCAACGTTTTGGTGAGATGGAGGTTTGGGCATTAGAAGCATTCGGTGCAGCTAATATCCTACAAGAGATCTTAACAGTTAAATCTGATGATGTTATTGGAAGAGCCAAAACTTACGAAGCCATCGTTAAAGGCGAAAACCTACCAACTCCAGGTGTACCAGAATCATTCAATGTATTGGTACATGAGTTACGCGGTTTAGGTTTAGATATTACGTTAGATTAACTAAGGTTGATGGTATAAAGGTTGAAGGTTGAGGGTTTAAGCGCCCAAACCTTCTGCCTTTCCACCTTCTGCCTTTAACCTTATAAAAGAGTATGTCTTACAAAAAGGATAATAAATTAAAAAGCAATTTCACCTCGATAACCATTAGTTTATCGTCTCCAGAAACTATTCTAGAGCGTTCAAGTGGTGAGGTGTTAAAACCTGAGACGATTAACTATCGTACTTACAAACCTGAACGTGATGGTTTGTTCTGCGAGCGTATTTTTGGTCCGGTAAAAGATTACGAATGCCATTGTGGTAAATATAAACGTATCCGTTATAAAGGTATTGTTTGTGACCGTTGCGGTGTTGAGGTAACTGAGAAAAAAGTACGTAGAGAACGTATGGGGCACATCAATTTGGTGGTTCCTGTTGCGCATATCTGGTATTTCCGTTCTTTACCAAATAAAATCGGATACCTTCTAGGTTTACCTACCAAAAGACTAGATTTGATCATTTACTACGAGCGTTATGTAGTAATTCAAGCTGGTTTAATGGCAGATCAAGGTATCAATTATATGGACTTCTTAACGGAAGAAGAATATTTAGATATCTTAGATAAATTACCAAAAGAAAATCAATATTTAGACGATAAAGATCCTAATAAATTTGTAGCCAAAATGGGTGCAGAAGCTTTAGAAGATTTATTGAAACGTATCGATTTAGATAGTTTATCATACAACTTACGTCACCAAGCTGCTAACGAAACTTCTCAACAACGTAAAAATGAAGCATTAAAACGTCTTCAAGTTGTAGAAGCTTTCCGTGGTGCTAGAACTCGTATTGAGAATAACCCAGAGTGGATGATTATCAAAATCGTTCCAGTTATTCCACCAGAACTACGTCCTTTAGTACCTCTAGAAGGTGGTCGTTTTGCAACTTCAGATTTGAATGATTTATATCGTCGTGTAATCATCCGTAATAACCGTTTAAAGCGTTTAATTGAGATTAAAGCACCAGAAGTTATTTTACGTAACGAAAAACGTATGTTACAGGAAGCTGTAGATTCGTTATTCGATAACTCACGTAAAGTAAATGCTGTTAAAACTGAAGGTAACAGAGCATTAAAATCTTTATCAGATATCTTAAAAGGTAAACAAGGTCGTTTCCGTCAAAACTTACTGGGTAAACGTGTAGATTATTCTGCTCGTTCGGTAATTGTTGTAGGACCAAACCTTAAACTACACGAGTGTGGTTTACCAAAAGATATGGCTGCTGAGCTTTTCAAACCGTTTATCATTCGCAAGATGATTGAGCGTGGAATTGTGAAAACAGTTAAATCTGCTAAGAAAATTGTAGATAGAAAAGACCCATTAGTTTGGGATATTCTAGAAAACGTATTGAAAGGGCACCCAGTGTTGCTTAACCGTGCGCCTACGTTGCACAGATTAGGTATACAGTCTTTCCAACCTCGTTTAATTGAAGGAAAAGCGATCCAATTACATCCATTAGTGTGTACTGCATTTAACGCGGATTTTGATGGTGACCAGATGGCGGTGCATTTACCTTTAGGTCATGCAGCAATTTTGGAAGCCCAAGTTCTGATGTTAGCAGCACACAACATTCTAAACCCTGCAAATGGTACACCAATTACGGTTCCATCTCAGGATATGGTTTTGGGTCTTTATTATATTACTAAAGGCCGTAGAACTGACGAAAAACGTGTTGTAAAAGGACAAGATTCATCATTCTATTCTCCAGAAGAAGTTATCATAGCTTACAACGAGAAGAAAATTGATTTACATGCTTTTATTAAAGTAAAAGTGAATGTAAAACAAGAAGATGGAACTATCGTGAATAAATTAACTGAAACTACTGTTGGTAGAGTTTTATTCAACCAAATGGTGCCAGAAGAAGTGGGTTATATCAACGAACTATTAACTAAAAAATCTTTAAGAGATATTATTGGTGAAGTAGTGAAAATGACAGGTATGGCTCGTTCTGCAAGATTCTTAGATGATATCAAAGAACTTGGATTTAAAATGGCATTCCAAGGTGGATTATCGTTTAACTTGCAAGATGTTAATATTCCAGTAGAGAAACATACTTTACTTGAACAAGCAGCTGGCGAAGTTGAAGAGGTAAGAAACAACTACAACATGGGTTTCATTACCAACAACGAGCGTTACAACCAAATTATCGATATCTGGACTCGTATTAACAACCGTTTAACTACGTTTGTAATGAACCAGTTATCATCAGATAATCAAGGTTTCAACTCTGTGTACATGATGCTTGATTCTGGAGCCCGTGGTTCTAAGGAGCAAATTCGTCAGTTAGCAGGTATGCGTGGTTTGATGGCTAAACCTCAAAAATCAGGTTCAGGTGGTGAGATTATCGAAAACCCGATTTTATCTAACTTTAAAGAGGGATTATCGGTATTAGAGTACTTTATCTCTACCCACGGTGCTCGTAAAGGTTTGGCGGATACAGCGTTAAAAACAGCAGATGCGGGTTACTTAACTCGTCGTTTGCATGATGTTGCGCAAGATATGATTGTGAATGCAGTAGATTGTGGTACTTTAAGAGGTATGTACACTACAGCATTAAAAGATAATGAAGATATCGTTGAACCATTATATGACAGAATTTTGGGTCGTATTTCACTTCACGATGTTTTCAATCCTTTAGATGGAAAATTGTTAGTTAGTGCAGGTCAGGATATTTCTGAAGAAATTGCAAAAACTATCGAGGAATCTCCACTAGAAGGTGTTGAAATTCGTTCGGTATTAACTTGCGAAAATAAACGTGGTGTTTGTGCATTATGTTATGGACGTAACTTGGCATCTGGTAAACGTGTTCAAAGAGGTGAGGCTGTTGGTGTAATTGCTGCACAGTCTATCGGTGAGCCGGGTACACAGTTAACCTTACGTACCTTCCACGTGGGTGGTACTGCATCAAACATTGCTGCAGAATCTCAAATCAACGCTAAATTTGATGGAGTTATCGAATTCGAAAACTTACGTACAGTAGAAACTCAAACAGAAGAAGGTAAAGTTGAAATTGTATTAGGTCGTTCGGGTGAGTTTAAAATTACTGAACCAGGTACTGGTAAAATAATTGTAACTAACAACATCCCTTATGGTGCATTCTTATACGTTAAAGAAGGAGATAAAATCTCTAAAGGCGATAAGATTTGTTCATGGGATCCATACAACGCGGTTATTATCTCAGAGTTTGCTGGTAAAATTCAGTTTGATGCAATTGTAGAAGGTGTTACCTTCCGTGAGGAATCAGATGAGCAAACTGGTCACCGTGAGAAAGTGATTATCGATACACGTGATAAAACTAAAAACCCTGCTATTCAGGTAGTAGATAAAAAAGGCGAATTAATCAGAAACTATAACATTCCAGTAGGTGCTCACATCGCTATCGAAGAAGGCGAAGCTGTTCAAACTGGTCAGATTTTGGTTAAAATTCCTCGTGCAACGGGTAAAACTCGAGATATTACAGGTGGTTTACCACGTGTAACGGAGTTATTCGAAGCACGTAACCCATCTAACCCAGCTGTAGTAACTGAAATTGATGGTGTGGTAACTTTAGGTGGTGTTAAACGTGGTAATCGCGAAATGACTATCGAATCTAAAGATGGAGAAGTTAAAAAATATCTAGTGCCATTGTCTAAACACATTTTGGTACAAGATAACGATTTCGTGAAAGCAGGTATGCCCTTATCTGATGGATCGATTTCTCCAGCTGATATTTTAGCAATTAAAGGCCCAGCTGCTGTACAAGAATACTTAGTAAATGGTATCCAAGAGGTTTATCGTTTACAAGGGGTGAAAATTAATGATAAACACTTCGAGGTAATTGTACACCAAATGATGCAGAAAGTACATATCGAAGATCCGGGTGATACGCGTTTCTTAGAGAACGACTCTGTTGATAGATGGGATTTCCAAGTTGAGAACGATGAAATTTATGACAAAAAAGTTGTTGTAGATGCAGGTGATTCTGAAGCAGTAAAACCAGGTCAGATTCTTTCATTACGTAAATTAAGAGACGAAAATTCTCAATTGAAACGTAAAGATTTGAAACAAATTGAAGTACGTGATGCACAACCTGCAACTGCGAGTTCAATTCTACAAGGTATTACAAGAGCTTCATTAGGTACCAAATCGTTTATCTCTGCAGCATCATTCCAAGAAACTACTAAAGTACTGAATGAAGCAGCTATCGCAGGTAAACGTGATAACATGTTAGGCTTAAAAGAAAACGTAATCGTTGGTCACTTGATTCCTTCAGGTACTGGTGTACGTGGTTATGAGCGTATCATTGTTGGTTCTCAAGAAGAATACGATAAATTGTTAGCGTCTAAAGCTGAAGAAGAAGTAGAAGCATAATTCTCTAGATCCCCAAATGGGGGACTTTAATATCAAATCCCTAGTGTTTATCGCTAGGGATTTTTTGTTTTATAGCATTGGTAATTTTCTTTTTTTTTAGACATTATAAAAAATCTGAAAATCAATTGCAGTAATTCTTTGTTAATGCATTCCCGTTTTTCGTTGCAATCTTTTACCACTATTCCAGTAGCTATCGGAACCCCTAAAGGGGAATGGTAAAAGTATTTCCACTTCAACCGGGTTTAAAAAACGAGAGCTTCTGCTACTATCTACAGCTAGGCGTACAGCAACCCTAAATAGAATTACAGATAGGATTTTTATAAACGGGATAGCAATGGAAATCCTTTTGCTGGATGGTGGTTCTAGGATTTGGGTTGCAAAAGATTGGAATGCATAGCCCGAGTAACAATAATAAAAGCTACTGTTTATGCTTTCTAAAATGATTAATGATAAAAGAAATTTTGTAGTTGAGATTGTTGTAACACAAACCATGGCTATAAATAATATAGTAGCTTAAGAATAATCGTTGTTCACAATTAAATTTAATTGCTATTTTTGGTTATTATGGAAGAACAACAAAACGAAAACCAATTAAATATAGAGCTATCAGAAGAAATTGCTGAGGGTGTATTTTCTAATTTAGCAATAATTACACATTCTAATACAGAGTTTGTATTGGATTTTATTAGAGTTATGCCAGGATTGCCTAAAGCTAAAGTAAAATCTAGAATTATATTAACACCAGAACATGCCAAAAGATTGGTAAATGCCCTGCTTGATAATTTAGAAAAATTTGAAGCGGTTAATGGGAAAATTAAATCTCCAGATGAAAACCCTGGATTACCCATGAACTTCGGTGGGCCAACCGCACAAGCATAAATCTTTGTCATTCTAAGTATAGCGAAGGATTTTTGATTGATTTGCTCTCGAGATCCCTCCAAAGTTGGAATGACAATTTTTATTAGATTTTCTTTTGTAAATACTTTAAGATTTCATCAAGTTGAGTAGGCTCATACCAAGCTGTATCTTCATCTCTCCTAAACCATGTTAACTGTCGTTTGGCAAAACGTCTGGTATTTTGCTTTATCATATTTACAGCGGTAGTTAATTCCGTTTTACCTTCCAAATAATCAAACAGTTCGCTATAGCCAACAGTATTCAGTGCATTGTAGGCACGATAGGGAATAAGACTTTTTACTTCTTCAAGCTGGCCTGCTGCCATCATCAAATCTACACGTCGGTTAATGCGATCGTACAATAGCGCTCTATCGGTGTTTAAACCAATTTTAATGATTTGAAATGGCCTATGCTTTTTAGTGGCTGTTAAAAAGGAGCTTAATTTTTTTCCGGTAGAAAGTACCACTTCTAAGCCCCTAATCATACGTTGTGGGTTTGCCTGATCTACTTTTTCGTAGTAAGCAGGGTCTAATTCTTGGAGCTGATTTTTAATGGCTGCTATACCTTCGTTGGCTAGCTTTTGGTTCAATTGCTCACGTATGCTCAGGTCAATCTCTGGTAAGTCATCTAAGCCTTTGCAAACGGCATCAATATATAATCCAGAACCACCTACCATAATTAATACATCGTGTTTCTGAAACAGAGCTGCCATTAATTTCAAAGCTTCAACTTCAAAATCTCCAGTACTGAATAAGGTTTGTATGCTATGCGAATCTACGAAATGATGTGGGGCGGCTGCCAATTCTTGTTCTGATGGTTTTGCAGTACCAATATTCATCTCTTTAAAAAATTGGCGAGAGTCTGCAGAGATAATCTCAGTTTTATAAAATTGCGCTAGTGATATGGCTAGCGCAGTTTTACCTATTGCTGTTGGCCCAACTATTACGATTAAAGTTTTAGCTTGGCTTTGAGGATTGTAAGATTGTTGAATTTCAGTATTTCCATCTTCCATTTCACCTCTTACTTTTTCCATTTGTTAATAATCTTCTTCTTTTCCGCTTCCGTATTCTTCATCAGCGAAATCATCGCCGTCAGCGAATTCATCTTTTTCTTCTTCCTCGGCTTCTTCGTCTACCTCATCTGCCATTATACCTCTACCACCCATAGCTTCTAACTCTTCGGTATCCTCAGGCACAAAATCCATTTCATTTAAGAAATCAAAATCACTAGATGCAGCTGCACTACTCACTGCAAAACCTGCAGCATTGCTATTATCGATTATTTTTGGAGCCTCTCCAGTACTTTTAACTAAGAAAGGATATTCGATATTTGGATCGTTTTCTAAAATGATCTTGATCAGTTCTACGTGAAAATCAAAAGGACGTTCGAAATTGTAGATATAATAAAATTTTTGATGAGGGTCTTCAATAAAATTGCTCAACCTTGAGTTCTCCATTAAAGTAACACCATTATCTATTTTGCGTTGATTTGGCAATATGGCAATTTCATCACCTTTAATCCAGTTATCTGTACTTACATAAAACGAGGAAGGTTTTTCTGCATTATATCCTGTAGAGCGGTGTATTGCTCTGTGCAAATCTTCAAAAGTTTGGTTTGTTTTAATGTCGATTTCTCTGGTTACGTCATCGAAATCTTCAAAAGAAATTTTAAATCTATAAATTGCCATTGCGCTGTTCTGTTTCTGTCTGTAAAATTAAGAAATAAAAAATAATTTTAGGAGTTGGTTTTAACTTGTAACGGGATTTAAACCTAATTCTTTAGCTTTTAGGAGCATAAAGTTAAATGCTTCATCGTAGCTATTTGTGATCTCTCCTTCTAAAATGGCCTCCCTAATTGCATTTTTTAATAATCCTACTTCCTTACCAGCATTTAAACCAAAGGTTAGCATAATATCATTGCCAGATATTGGTGGTTGCCAATTTCTGAGTTGATCTCTTTCTTCAACATCTTTTAACTTTTGTTTAACCAGCTCAAAATTGTTGCGGTATTTTTTTACTTTGTACTCATTTTTGGTTGTAATATCTGCATTGCAAAGTAACATTAGGCTTTCAATTTCCTCGCCTGCTTCAAAAAGTAATCTTCTAACAGCAGAATCTGTAACTTGTTCTTGAGCTAATACAATTGGACGCAAATGTAGCTGCACTAACTTTTGTACATACTTCATTTTTTCGTTTAAGGGTAACTTTAAATAAGCGAAAATTTGAGGTACCATTCGTGCACCTTTATCTTCATGGCCATGAAAAGTCCAACCATGTCCTTCTTCAAATCTTTTAGTTGCTGGTTTTGCAATATCATGCAGTATAGCTGCCCAACGCAGCCAAAGATCTTCTGTAGTTGTGCAAATATTATCTAAAACCTGTAAAGTATGATAAAAATTGTCTTTATGGGCTTTACCTTTTATGATATCTACACCATAAAGATTTGCCATTTGAGGAAAAATCAAATGTAATAATCCGGTATCAAATAAGTGCTTAAAACCAATAGATGGTGTTTTAGCTAAAATTATTTTATTAAGCTCGTCTGTAATACGTTCTTTAGATACTATGCTTATTCTTTCTTTTTGTGTTTTAATGGCATGCAAAGCATTACCATCAATTTCAAAATTTAATTGGGTAGCAAAGCGGATGGCCCGCATCATTCTTAAAGGATCATCAGAAAAGGTGATTTCTGGATCTAATGGCGTTCGAATTATTTTATTTTCTAAATCTGCAAGTCCATTAAATGGGTCTATTAGGCTTCCATAGTTTGTTGAATTTAAAGAAATAGCAAGCGCATTGATCGTAAAATCTCTTCGCAACTGATCATCTTCTAATGTGCCATTTTCTACTATTGGTTTCCGAGAATTAGAACGATATGATTCTTTTCTTGCACCAACAAATTCGATCTCCAAATCTTTAAATTTTAACATGGCAGTGCCAAAGTTCTTAAAAACGGCAACTTTCGTTTTTAACTGTTGACCAACTTTTTCGGCAAAATCAATACCATTACCAAGTAGTACAACGTCAATATCTTTTGATGGGCGCTTTAAAAATATATCGCGGACAAAGCCTCCAATTACATACGCTTCTGTATTTGTTTGTCCAGCAATGTTTGCTAAAACTTTAAATATGGGGTTTGATAGGTGTTGTTGCATAATTATATACCTATGTCATAATGAGGAAGCATCTCATTTACGAGATTTCTTAAGCTCAGGCCCGATAGTTATCGGATGACAAAGAACGGCTAAAATTAATAAAAACAATTGGTGCTTCTTTAATTTTTCCTCATTAAAGCCTCCTTTGCAGTTTAGGCTTTACTTCCTTATAAACTCAAACTGGCCAGATGGGCCAAGTTTAACAATTGTAGAGGGTTTTTTTACAGTACGATTTTCTTGATCAAAATCTACTATATAATCAACAGCTTCTTTAATCTCTTCGCTAATATCATCAAAAAACTGTGGCGATTTTTCTCCGCTGATGTTAGCAGAAGTTGAAACAATTGGCTTACGAAAACGCTGTAAAAGCTGTTCGCAGAAATCATGTTTTACAACTCTAATACCTACGCTGCCATCAGCATTAATCACATTTTTTGCTAGGTTTTTACCACCAGAAAAAATGATGGTTATTGGGTTTTCTGCATACTCAATTAATTCATAAGCAACATCAGGAATTTCGGTTACATAACTTTGCAACTTATTATCGTTATCTAAAAGCACAATAAAACTTTTATCGCCTTTGCGACCTTTAATCTCATTTATTTTAGCAACTGCAGCTTCGTTGGTTGCATCGCATCCCAAACCCCAAATGGTATCTGTAGGATAAAGAATAACGCCTCCATTTTTTAAAATTTCTAAAGCTTTATTTACTTCTTCTTTAAGCATGTTACAAAGTTAGCTATTTTTTAATTAGCGAATAATTTGAGATTTGAGGATGATCTTTACGGCAATTCATTTAAATCTGAAATAAAATTGAGCTTATTGAAATGTTAAATTTTGGTAATATGTTAAAACAAAGCATTATACAAAAAAACTAAATATTGTAAAATTCGTTAATAGATAGTAAGGTAGGTTGTAGGATCATTAATATTCACTGTTTATTAAATTGCAAATTATTATATTTATAGTTAGGTTATTCAAATAAAATACACACAAATGAAAACAGTTAAAAAATTATTATTGCTATTTACGATAGGGATAGCATTAGCAGGATGTTCAAGCCTGCGAACCGTTTCTGATTATGACAAAAATGTAGATTTTAGCGTATTTAAAACCTACAATTTCTATGATAAAGGAATGGATAGATTGAGATTGAATAATCTTGATAAACGCCGTTTAATGGCTGCAGTTGAAGCTGAAATGAATGCAAGGGGCTTTACAAAAGTAGAAAAACCAGATATGTTGGTTAATCTGGTTGTTGTTGCTAGAGAAAGACAAGACATTTATGGCGGTGGAATGTATGGTGGTTGGGGCTGGGGCGGAGGCTGGGGCTGGGGTTCTCCATTTTGGGGTGGCCCTGGTTACGTAAACCAATATGTAGAAGGAACCATTATTATTGATTTCTTAGACCCAGCAAAGAAAATTTTATTTTGGCATGGCAGAGGGGCAGGATTTAATTTAGAAAGCTTTAGCAAGCGAGAAGAGCGCTTGCAAACAGGTGTAAAAGAAATCTTAGCTCAATATCCTCCGAAATAGTCTTAAATTAGTAAGCGATTGATGAGCCATTAGTTTTAGAATTAGTGGCTCGTCTTAATTTATAGCCATTTTACTTTCTTATCTTTAATAGAAAGCGTAATTGCAGAAAGAATATGATGCAGGCCATGCTTTACTTGAAGTTTTTGCTGCAATGAATGTATGTTGTCTCGAGATTGTGTAATTTCACATTTCTTATGTAAAAAAGTGCCAATACTTTTCAAAATCCAGAAATCCCCTTTAATTAAATGCCCAATTAAAATTATGGTGAAAAGTTGCAAATACCACATTTTACGTATAAACCCATTTAAATGGATGCTTTGTAGAATAAAACTATTTCTGTTATAGGTAATTTGTACAAAATTTGAAGCATTAACCATATTTGTTGAGGAGCTAACATGGTGATAACAGATAGATTGGTGCTCATAATATAATGACCATCCCATTTTCCAAGCCCTTAATCCTAAATCGAAGTCTTCAAAGTAAAATGGTGTGTATATTTCATCAAATCCTTTTAATAATTGTAATTTCTCGCGGTTTATAAGCGCATTAGCTCCCGAAAGATAACAAGTTAATGCTCTTTCATTTTCGTTTTCTAGATAGTAAAAGGTATTGGCCTTAAACTTAGAGCCCTTGTAAGATGGAAAGCGGGCAGCATCTTCAATTTTTTTACCATCGAAATTCATGATACGCCCCATTACACCAAAAGTATTATCACAATCAAAATACTTGAATTGCTCTTCAAAATAGGTTTTAGTTAGTTTAACATCACTATTTAATAAGAAAACCAATTCTTTAGAGGCAATTGCAATTCCTTGATTACAAGTGTAAGAAAAGCCACTATTTACAGCATTTTTAATAAGGATAAGCTGAGGATAATATTGTTCGATAAATTGGCTAGAACCATCAGTAGAACAATCATCAACCACAATAATTTCATAATCAATACTACTGAAATTAAGTGCCTCAATGGTTACAGGAATGTACATTTCCATTAAATGTTTGCCATTAAAATTTGGCAGTATTACAGAAATGCTGTTTTTTCTATTAACCATTAATTATACAATTTTTTTGTAGTTTTTGTATTCAAAAAGCCTAACTCCAGTTTTATCTTCAATCCAAGCTAAAAATTTTCTTCTAAATGGTAATTTTCTCTCAGTTAAAGTCGGATCGAAATTGAATCTCCAATTGCTTTTGGCAATTCTATCTTGCATAACTTTGGGGTGTGCTTTATTAAATTTAAACAATCTATCTGCATTTTCATAATCAAATTCTGCAAATTCTGGATAAGTTTCCTCAATCCACTGATCGTTTGCAGTATAGAATTGGTTAAAATTGCGTACTTTATGGTTTAGGGCAGTTGGTGGTTTAACCCAACCATAATGATAAATATAGGCATCTATATGTTTAACCTTAATTTTGCGGTTATTATATCTAAAACCTTGCGCATCCTTGTATGAATGCATGCCTGGTAAGTTTCTTATTATTCTTACTTCTCTTCTATACCATCTTCTGGAGTGGGCATAAAAATCGTAAGAGCCATAAAAGTGTGTGTAATTAAATAATAAACCTTCAACTTGCTTTTGATCTAAGCAAATTTCCATTTCCTTTTTAATACCATCAAGATATTTTTCGTGTACACATTCGTCTCCTTGGATGTAAAAAGCCCAATCCATATCTTTACTGATAGCTTTAAATGCTTTATCAGTTTCTAAAGCAAAAACTTGTCCACCTTGCCTTGCCGTATCGTCCCAAACTGTTTGTATGATTTTTATTTTATCAGAACCAATACCTTTAATTAGGCTTAAGGTATCATCAGTAGAATTTCCATGTGCAACAATAAATTCATCGCAGATAGGAAGTATTGAAGTGATGGCTTCAACTATAGAATAATCATTTTGAATGGCATTTCTAATAAATGTAAAGCCAGCTACTTTCATTATTTATGGTGAGAGAGAGTAAGTTTAGTTATAGTTTTGTTAAACAGCGACGAAGGTATAAATTAACTTTTAACTATTTAAAGTTTTTAAATAGCAAGCCATTATTTGCTTGCTAACCAAGTTGCTATTGAATTGTTCGACATATTTTAAGCCTTTTTGTTTCATTTCAAGTTGTAAATCCTCACTTTTTAACACAAGATTTGCAGCTTTTGCAAGTGCTTGGCTATCATTAGGATTAATGTAAATGCTATCTTTTCCGCCAGCTTCTTCTAAACAAGATCCAGTTGCCGCAACAACAGGCACACCTCCGTATAAAGCCTCTATAATTGGTATGCCAAAACCTTCATAAAATGATGGATATACAAACAAACTTGCATTTTGGTAAATTGCTGGTAAATCATTAAACGGAATATGTTTTAAAAACGTGACTCTATTTTGCAAATTTAAATTTACGATTTCATTTTTAATTAGTTTAATATAGTTTGTTTCCTTTCCAACAACTACCAATTTAAAAGCTGCATCTATATTTGGCAATGCTTTAATTATGAGTAAAAGATTTTTACGTTCTTCTATGGTGCCTACATTTAAAATATAGTTATCCGGGAGTTGATATTTAATGCGAACACGATTTTTCTCTTCAGCTGATAACAATTTTTTAAAGCTATCATCGCAGCTCTGATAGATCACATCAATTTTCTCAGGTGCTATACCATAAAATTCTACGATATCTTCCTTAGTTTTTTCACTTATTGCAATAATCCTATCCGCATGATTGCAAGCATATTTGCTTTTGCTTTTGTAAATAATGCGATCAATAAGTTTGTAGTAATTAGGTTTGCGTAAAAAGATCAGATCGTGTATAGTAACGATGGTTTTAATGTTTGTATTCCTTAAGCCAAATGGAATTTCGTGACTTAGACCATGAAAAAGATCGATTTTATCTTTTAGGAGTTGGGTTTTTATGCCAAAACTCCTCCATAATATTTTAGAGAACTCTTTTGAAGGAAATTTCAGGAAGATGTTTTGGAGTGAAAAAATGGAAAGTTCTTGAACTGCTGCCTTGATTTTTTCAGTATAAATAAAATATTGATTTTGGGTAAACTCTTTTGCAAGAGCTTCTATTAATGACCTGCTGTAATTACCAAGTCCGGTTAAATTATTAGCCGCACGTTTACCATCGTATCCTATTTTGAGCTTTAAGTTTAAAGCCGAAAGACCAAAGCTTGATTGATCAAGTTTGGAACTTTCGGCTTCACTAAATTGTTTTGGGCTTTCTGCTTTCACCTTTTGGCTTTAAACAGCTACATTATTTTCTCTCAAAGCATCATTAAGAGAAGTTTTTTTGTCGGTTGATTCTTTACGTTTGCCAATAATTAAAGCGCAGGGTACCTGAAACTCTCCAGCAGGAAATTTCTTGGTATAAGAACCTGGTATTACTACAGAACGAGAAGGAACAATGCCTTTATATTCTACAGGAGTTTCGCCAGTTACATCAATTATTTTTGTCGATGCAGTTAAGACCACATTGGCGCCTAGAACTGCTTCTTTTTCTACTCGTACACCTTCTACCACAATTGCTCTAGATCCTAAAAAGCAATCATCTTCTATAATTACTGGGGCTGCTTGTATGGGTTCTAACACGCCACCAATACCAACACCACCGCTTAAGTGAACACGCTTGCCAATTTGAGCGCATGATCCAACAGTTGCCCAAGTATCTACCATGGTACCTTCATCAACATAAGCACCAATGTTTACGTAAGAAGGCATCATAATTACGCCTTTAGCCAAATAAGCACCATAACGAGCACTCGCCATTGGCACCACACGTACGCCGGTGGTTGCGTAATCTGTTTTTAATTCCATTTTATCGTGGAAAACAAAAGGACCAGCTTTTAATTCTTTCATTTCCTTGATAGGAAAATATAAAATCACAGCCTTTTTAATCCATTCATTAATTCCCCAGCTATTTAAAATAGGTTCTGCAACACGTAATTCTCCTTTATCTAACCTTTGGATTACGGCTTCAATCGCCTCACAATAGTTACTATATGCTAATAAAGATCTATCTTCCCAGGCAGCTTCTACCAGCTTTTTTATTTCTCCGATCATTGTAATTTAATTTTTTTACAAAATAAATCAATTTTATGTATTGAGCATTGTTTTATCCCAAATAATTATTCGCTAAATGCATTAAGCTAACATTAGTAAACAGCATTTGTTTGTGTGGTTTTTACGGTTGTCAATTATTAAGAAAATGAATGCTTCGGTAAAAATGGCGAATTTAGTCCCGCTCTCGTTTCCTGCATACCGCAGGCAGGCAAGTCCTCGCTCCGTTGCACTTCGCTGTGGGCTTTACACTAAATCGGGTTTATGTACACAAGCTTGTACTAGCTAACTTACAAAAAAGCTACAAGCTAAAATAAAATAGCCCCAACATTAGCGTAAATCTCCCGATTTATCCTTAGTTACGTTCATAAATGTGTTGCACATATCGGGAATTGCAGCGTTGGTGGGACAGCAGTAGCCAATTAGCACTAGTATTGCGCTTCAGAAAATATATATTTATTAGGCAATTGTTAGTATTTTTGACAGCTATGACCGAGCAAGAAAAATTAAGGATAGATAAATATTTGTGGGCAATAAGATTGTTTAAAACCCGAAGTCTGGCAACTGATGCCTGTAAGGCTGGAAGGGTGAAATTGCATGGCCAAAATTTAAAGCCATCAGCCATTGTAAAAGTGGGAGAGGTTTATCAGGTTTCTAAAGGAATAGAGAAAAAAATAATTGAAGTGGTAGAGTTGCTGTATAATAGGGTAGAATCGAAAATTGCAGTAACCAAATACAAAGATCTTACCCCCGTTGAAGAAACTCATGCTTTCAAATCTGTTTTTCATGCACCAAGTTTACAAAGAGATAGAGGTACAGGTAGGCCAACGAAAAAAGACAGACGCGAAACCGATGATCTGATTGGTGGCATGTTTGAAGAATAGATTTAAAAATCTAAAATATACCCAATAGAGGGTATTTATCCAGAAGTTTATATCTAATATCATTGTATCATAAACATAAGGTTATGATATTTAGGTATTTTCTATTACTATTATTGTTGTGCAGTACACAACTTAATGCGCAAGAATATAGCATGGGAGCAAATTTTAACCCATCTACAATTGCTGCCACTCCTCAAAAAATTGCGCTTTCTTTTAGAAGTTTTGCTGCAATGCCAGCTAGTTACAGCTTAGAGCAATATTGCCCAAATCCGGGAAACCAAGGTAAACATGGTACTTGTGTTGCCTTTGCCAATGGTTATAGCATTGCTACTATTTTGTACGCAAAAACACATAACATTACAGATAAGGCAATTATTGATAAATATGTTTTCTCGCCAACATTTTTGTACGAACAAATAAAAAGTGCAAATGATACAGATTGTCAATTCGGATCTGATCCTATAACTGCCATTGGAGCTATGATAGATTTGGGAGAAGTTTTTATGAATAAAGTTCCATATGCTTGCGGAACTTTATTACCTAATGCTGCAAAGATCGAAGCCAAGAACTATAGAGTTAAAGATGCAGCAGTTTTGTTTGCAGCTAAAGGAATGTCGGTTGATGATGTTTATTACAAAGAGCCAGCAGATATGATTAATGTTACCAAAAAGGCATTAACAGAAGGTACGCCAATTTCTGGAGGATTTAGATTACCAGAAAGCTTTTTTAAAATACAATCTGCGGTTTGGACCTCAGACCCTAACGAAGTGAATAAAGATTGGAAACACAACGGTCATGCGATGGCAATTGTAGGTTATGATGACAATATAGGTGGTGGTTCTTTCAGGATTTTAAATAGTTGGGGAAACCAATGGGCAGATAAAGGCTTTGTTTGGATGAGGTATCAGGACTTTACACGCTACTGCACATTGGCGCTACAGGTTTTTGCCGACCCAAATACCATTCCACCAGAAGAAAAAAAGCCTACGCCTACACCAACACCTCAACCTACTCCAAAACCCGAAGAGACCACATTTGCACTAAGTGGCAACATAGAATTTAAATTAAACACGGGCTCTGATATGACGGTTAATAAAACTTCTACTCGTAATTTAACAGTTGAAGAGGATGTGAAAGGTGCAAAAGAAGATCTTGTAGCTTATACTATGAGTGGGATTTATCCAAGTGGAACTCGATTTAGGTTTTACATGAACATTGATCAGGAAGCATATGTGTATGCCTTTGCCACAGATCTTACAGGTAAAGTTAATTTGATTTTGCCATTTGCGGATAATGTTTCAACTCATGTGGGTTCAAATAGCACTATTGCATTTCCATCAGACACTAAAGTTATACAGCTTGATGAGCAAAAAGGAACAGATTATTTGTTAATACTTTATGCAGCACAAAAGTTAGATGCTAAAGATATTGTTGCTAAAATGAATGGAATGCAAGGTGCTTTGAGCACAAAAATTAAGGCTGTTTTAGGCAACAAGTTGATAGATAAATCTAAAATAACTTACGACAGTGATAAAGTTGCCTTCAGTACAAAAGGTCATTCTACCAGAAATTTAACAGTAGTAGAAGACAGCAAAATAGCAACAACAGGTAGTGTGGTGCCTTTAATGGTAGAAATTAAACATAATTAAACAAATATGGTAGTGCAGATTAGGGCAAATTACGCTTTAATCTGCTTTAACAGCCTCATTCTATAAGCCATCATGGCAGTTTTGCCTAATTTTTGTATCAACTGGTAATTAGCTACAGCACCCACAGCCGCACCAACAACAGGTAATAACTGCGCTAGTTTTGCTAAATCGATGTAATCCCTATACTCTTGCTGAAATGTCTGCCAATCAAATTGGTCGGCACTTTCTGGTAGCACAATTAATTTTTCGTCCCAATTTTGCATTTGTTTATAAATATTTTGAGTGCCAGTTTTGCTAGAAAATGCCAACTGAAAAATGTGCAAAATGTATAGTCTCTCTCTGTAGTCCTTCACGTCGAAACCGTAAAGTGCTGCAATCTCAAAAAGCATTTTAATTTTAATGCCAATCAGTATCGGGAAATCGGCCATGCTCATTAGAAAGCCACCAGCACCGGTTATTCCGCCTTCAGCAGCACCCGTTTTGCTGTAAGAGTCTGTTTTTGTTTTTACCAAGGCTTCTCTATGTAGTAAACTCATTTGCTGATGGGGCATTGCAGAGGTTGTATAAGTTGAACCAAAGAGTACTGCCTTAACCATTTGTTTAATAGTTGCAGTAATTGCCTTATGAACTTTTGTTGGAATGTAACTATTAATTTTGGTCTGTACTTTTGTTGCCAGATTGCCCAACATAGATGGTTTTTTCTGTAATTCCATCTGCCAAAATTGGAGTTCATAGCTAATTTGATCTTCGTAAGTACTCATGCTAATTTTTTGTTAAAGTTATCAAAAATCATTCCGTCAATTTTTTGTATATTAGGGTTTTCAAAGAAAGATTTTGTAATACCAAAATAAAACTATATATTTAGTTTAAGTTTATTGGTACGAATATTTAGCTTCTACCTACAAACATCATGAGCTGACCACTCTTATAACAAAATGATGAACATGCCCATTTCCTTACTCATTAAAAATTAAACAGCATTACAATGAAAAAACTATTATTATCCATGGTAATTACTGCAGGCATACTTAATGCTAATGCACAAAAAGTTACTTTATCATCTTACACGCCCGAGGCTGGTAAACCATTATCTTTTCAGTACGATCCAACTGGAGGTGCACTAGAAAAATTAGCAGATGTTAAATGTGTAGCTTATACATTTGTAAATAATAAACAAAAGATGGTTAACATTCCATTAACCAAGGAGGGTGCTATTTATAAAGCGAATTTTACACCTGTAGATAGTACTGCAATTGCAGTATTTACTTTCGCAGCAGCGGGTACGAAAGATGAAAACCCTAAAGGATATTACACACTTTTTTATAAAGATGGCAAGCCAACGGCCATGGCTCACTATTGGGATGCGCAGTTTTACAATGGTATGGGTAAAGCTTTTGCAGGAGTAGATGCTGATAAACCAAAGGCTATCGCAGCATTTGAGAAAGCTTTTGCCGCAGACCCTAAACTAAAAGCTACAAATGGAAGCCCATATTTTGCTTTGCAATACAATATGGATAAAGCAAATGGAGAAAAGTTAATTTTAACAGAAATTGCAAGTATTAATGCAGCAGCTACTGGTAAAGAAGCCGATCTTTTAAGAGTAGCGAGTTTATATACTACTTTGAAGAAAAAACCTGCTGCAGATTCGGTTTATACGATCGTTAAAACTAAATTCCCAAAAGGTAGTTATGCCTATAATATGGCTGCAAATGCGATATATACGGAGAAAGACCCTGCTAAAAAGGAAGAGAAATTGACAGCGCTTATTAATGAATTTAGCTTAGACGCAACTAAAAAAGCAGATGCCACCAAGTTAGCCGGTTTATATTCGGTTATTGCTTCGGCATACAGTGCTCAAAAAAACAATGCAAAATTTGAAGAGTATGCTAGTAAAATCGATAACAAATTAAGTTTAGCTCAATTGTATAATAGTTATGCATGGGCAAGTGCAGAGAAAAAGGAAAATTTAGAGTTTGCAGCTCAGATTTCAAAAAAATCTTTAGATTTAGTAGAGGCGGCTAAAAATGATCCAATGCCAGAATATTATGCATCTAAAGACGATTACTTAAAATCTTTAGAAGGTAGCTATGCGATGTATGCTGATACTTATGCAGTATTGTTAGATCATTCTGGTAAGTATGCCGAAGCTTTAAAGTTTCAAGAGCATGCGGTAACCAAAAATGGATTTAATGATCCAGAAATGAATGCTAGGTATGTTAACTTTCTAGCTAAAGCTGGTCAGAACGATAAAGTGCTTACTTATGCAGAGCGATTTATAAAAGAAGGTCAGGGTACGGAGCAGATGAAATTAGATCTAAAGGCTGCCTACAAAGGGTCTACAGCATTTGATGTTTATTATGCAGCCTTAGAAAAAGAGGCTAATGAAAAAGAAAGAGCGAAATGGATGAAGGAAATGATCAATATGCCTGCTCCTAAATTTACATTGGCTAATTTAAAAGGTGAAACGGTTTCTTTAGAAAAACTAAAAGGAAAAGTAGTAATTATTGATTATTGGGCAACTTGGTGTGGTCCATGTATTGCTTCTTTTCCAGGTATGCAAAAGGCAGTTGATAAATATAAATCAGATCCTAATGTGGCTTTCTTATTCGTAAATACTTGGCAAAATGAAGAAAATAGAGAGAAATTAGTAAAAGACTGGATGGCAGCTAATCCTAGTTATACTTTTAACGTATTGTTAGATACCAAAAATGTAAAAGATCCAAACAAGTTTGATGTGATAGAGCAATACAAAGTTGAAGGAATTCCGACTAAATTTATTGTAGATGGCAATGGTAATATTCGCTTCAAAAAGGTTGGTGGTTCTGCCAATATAGAAGGTACAGTAAAAGAGTTAGATATGATGATCGAAATGGCAAAAAATGCAGGTAAAACTGCAAGTAAATAAAGTATAAATTCTTATTGTAAGCCGCAGATTAAGCAGATTTTTCTGTTCATCTGCGGCTTTATTTTTTTTCACTATCAACTTTCATCTCAGATTTTTGCCAAAACTTAAAAGCTTGTTGAGCCTCATCTCTTAGCAATTGTTTAATAGGTAGTTTGCGTTCGTTCATTGGCTTGTCTAATTCATTATAGATAAATTGGTCATCAAAATCAGCAGCTGCAGCATCAGCTTTAGTATTTGCATAATAGATTATCTCAATTTTTGCCCAGTAAATCGCACCTAAACACATAGGGCAGGGTTCGCAACTGGTGTAGATTACACAACCAGATAAATCGAACGTTTTCAGTTTTTTGCAAGCTAACCTTATAGCAGCTACTTCAGCATGTGCTGTGGGGTCGTTTGTAGCACTTACTTTATTTGCACTTTTGGCAACCAGCTTTCCATCTTTTACCACAATAGCGCCAAATGGGGTACCCAAATGAACTAATACATTTTGCTCCGATAACTGTATAGCCATTCGCATAAATTTTTCATGCTCCTTAAGTTGTTCCATAACAAAATAAGAGCAAAAAAAATGCCCCAATTAATGGAGCATCTTTTATTATTTAAACTAAGCGTAGTTTTATTTTTTATTCTTTTTGTAATCTTCGTTCAAGCCAACAATTACAGCACTGGTTACATCTAAACTCTCATCAGCAAATAAAATAGCACTGTTTCCTTTAGAGTAAGTTAATACCATTTTATAACCTTTAGTTTTCGCATAACCTTTTAAATAATCGGCAACTTTATCATAAAGCACTTCTTGTTCTTTAGCTTGCTCATTTTGCAAAGCTGCACCAGCATTTTGGCTATAAGCTTGAAGTTCTTGTTGCTTGCGTGCTAATCTTTGCTCTGTAGAGGCTCTTTGGTCGGCAGGCAACGTATTCTGTTGTGCTTGATATTGCTGCACCTCACGTTGGAAAGCTTGTTGTTTAGCGGCTAAATCACCTTCAGCAGCTTTACCCTTAGTTTCCATTTTAGATTTAAGGTCTTTAAAGTATTCGTATTTGGTTAATAATGAGTCAGAATTAACATAAACGATTTTTTCGCCAGCTGGAACTGCTGCTGGAGTAGTAGTAGTTGCTGTTGTTGCTTTTTCGTCTTTATTTCCACAAGCAGTTAAAACAGATACTATTGCAATTGCAGTAGCTAAACTGCTTGCTTTTAATTTGTTAATTTTCATTTGTTATGATTTATTTCTTAAGGATTTTAAAATTTGCTGAATGCTAATTATGATCTTTATAGGAGGTAATTAACGACTGCAAAATTCATTCTATTTTATTAAATTTTAGCAAATATAAAAATCAAAATGGACTATCCTAAAGACTAGTGTTTTTTAATCTATTTTCAGTAAGTTAAAACTTTGTTCTTTAATGTTAAATATGTTGATTTTTTGCTATAAATAGCGGTTATTTTAGATTTATTTCGAACTGCTTTTTTTAGTGATTTTTATGCTTAAATAGTTATCCACATATGCCTTAAATAGCTAAAAAATGGTTATTTTTGAATCTTTATACATTTAACAAAATTATGAGCGAAGAAAAAGATCCAAACTCAAATTATGGTGCCGATAATATACAGGTTTTAGAAGGTTTAGAGGCTGTACGTAAGCGTCCTTCCATGTATATTGGTGATACCGGAATTAAAGGTTTGCACCATTTGGTTTACGAAGTAGTAGATAACTCTATTGATGAGGCATTGGCGGGTCACGCTGACACCATTTTCGTAAACATCCTAAAAGACAATTCGATTAGGGTAGAAGATAATGGTCGTGGTATTCCGACTGGGATAAATAAAAAAGAAAATAAATCAGCATTAGAGATTGTAATGACGGTTTTACATGCTGGTGGTAAATTTGATAAAGACACTTATAAAGTTTCTGGTGGTTTGCACGGTGTAGGGGTAAGTTGCGTTAACGCCTTGTCTACACATTTAAGAGCAGAGGTACATCGCGATGGCGAAATTTGGGTTCAAGAATACAATATTGGTAAGCCTTTGTACGATGCTAAACAAATTGGAACTACAGATAAACGTGGTACAATAGTTACATTTAGTCCTGATGCAACCATCTTTACGCAAACAACAGAATATCGTTATGATACTTTGGCCTCTCGTTTACGTGAGCTATCGTTCTTAAACAAAGGCATTAGTTTAACTTTAACAGATGAGCGAGAAACTATTGAAGATGGTACTTACTTATCAGAAGAATTTAAATCTGAAGGTGGATTAAAAGAATTTGTTCAGTTTTTAGATGGAACGCGTACCACATTAATTCCTGAACCAATTTATGTAGAAGGAATTAAAAATGGTATTCCAGTAGAATTGGCTTTACAGTACAATGATAGCTATTCTGAGAATGTACACTCTTACGTAAACAATATCAATACCCATGAAGGTGGTACACACATTGCAGGTTTTAGACGTGGTTTAACACGTACTTTAAAAGCTTATGCAGAGAAATCGGGTTTGCTTAAAAATGTTAAGTTCGAGATTACTGGTGACGACTTTAGAGAAGGTTTAACAGCGGTAGTTTCTGTAAAGGTTCAAGAGCCACAGTTTGAAGGACAGACCAAAACAAAATTGGGTAATACTGAGGTTATGGGTGCTGTTGATATTGCTGTTGGCGAAGCTTTAGGTATTTATCTAGAAGAATACCCAAGAGAAGCCAAAATGATCGTTAATAAGGTTATTTTAGCTGCTACAGCAAGAGCTGCTGCACGTAAAGCTCGTGAGATGGTACAACGTAAAAGCGTAATGGGTGGTTCTGGTTTACCAGGGAAACTAGCCGACTGCTCTGATACTGATCCGGAAAAATGCGAGTTGTACCTAGTAGAGGGAGACTCTGCAGGTGGTACTGCTAAACAAGGTCGCGATCGTAATTTCCAAGCTATTTTGCCATTGAAAGGAAAAATCCTTAATGTGGAAAAGGCAATGGAGCACAAAATTTATGAGAACGATGAGATTAAAAATATGTTTACCGCTTTAGGTGTAAGTATTGGAACGCCTGAGGATGATAAAGAATTAAATATTACCAAACTTCGTTACCACAAAATTGTGATCATGACGGATGCTGATATTGACGGGTCGCACATTACCACGTTGATTTTAACCTTCTTTTACCGTTACATGAGGGCGTTAATTGAAGCGGGATACGTATATATTGCAGCACCACCGCTTTACCAAGTTAAAAAAGGTAAAGAGTTTGAATATTGCTGGAATGATGTACAGCGTGATGCTGCGGTACAACGTTTAAAAGGTGCAGGTAAAGAAGAAAGTGTACACATCCAACGTTATAAAGGTTTGGGTGAGATGAACGCTGAGCAATTGTGGGATACTACTCTTGATCCGGCTAGACGTACCTTATTAAAGGCTACAATAGAAAACGCTGCAGAATGCGACCATACTTTTTCTATGTTAATGGGTGATGAAGTTGCACCACGTAGAGAATTTATTGAACGTAATGCAAAATATGCAAAGATTGACGCTTAACCCCTAAATCCCCTAAAGGGGACTAAAAAAAGACCCTTCAAGTTAATTCTTGTAGGGTCTTTTTGCATAATATATTTCCTGTAAAAAGCTATAGTTTAATGGTTTTACTTATTTTCTCTTCAAAGCTTAAAAGCTATTATTTTTCAGAGATGTAGAGCTTGATGCCAATAGGATAATATATAGTGCTTTAAGTTTATAGCTATCAAAGGCAAAGTTTAGCTTTTGCTGTTCGAAATTTATGGACATATTATTTATTTGACAAAATATTTTGATTAGCCTCTACGAGGCAAATCAAAATTGTAAGATGTCTGTTTTACAAGCTTTTAGCCTCTTATGGGCAGGATATCCTTCAAATTATACTGATAAACAAATATATAATCGTTATGGATCAAAATAAACTATAAAGCCCCATCGGGGCTTCCTGTTTGTAGAAAGATGTTGATATTATGCATGTTGCCTCGTAGAGGCTACCCATTTATTAATTTAGGAAGGTTAGCTTTATTAGAGTGGTTGTAGAAAGCAAGGTTGTTGTTTATTCAGCGTTTATGGTCTTTTCTTTCAAGCAGCTATATTTTTGATAGTCTCTTTTGCTACTATGAGGGATTCTGCAGTGCCTTATCTTACATAGCCCTGACAGGAACGTGCAGGAGTGAAACGACTAAAGTGGATGGCAGGACTAACATAAATAGTTGTAGATCTTTTGCGCTCCAAATCAATCGACTAACCTAAATGATGGGCTCACGTATGTTGGTAAAAAAAATCCCCATTCCTTTTAAAGAATGAGGATCATATTTGGTTTTAAGTATTTTACAGGATATAGTAAGATCCGATGCTTGCCTTTTCTACTTGCGGCATATCTTCATATAATTTGTGATCGTCTATCATTTGACATAGATCTTTTTCGATGTTTCTGCAAATAGTGGTAGTAGGTGTATCTGTAGGCTTATTCTCGAAAGGATCTTGCAAATGAACAGCCATTTTCTCTACCAGTAAAAAGAATGCTGCTATTGCGATTACTAATGGAACTTCCATATAGCCAAAGTACTCGATTAGGCCGAAAGGTAGCAACACAATAAACAGGTGAATAGACATATTGATGTATTTGCTATAGGTAACTGGAAATACGGTATTTTTGATACGCTCAGATCCGCCCATGTGGTTACACAATGCAGTTAATGTTTTATCAATCTCTATCTGTTGGTATTTGTTTATCCAACCTTCATTTAGTGCTTTTTTTAAATCCATGGCATGCAATTCTAATAAAGCTACAGTTACATTGCGTTGGTTTTTTATAAAAGCCATTTCGTTCTTATCTAAATAACGCTCTAAACCTTTATGGGCACTAAAACCTCTTAAAGACTGGCTTAAAGCATTACACCATGCAATTTGCCTTTTTATAAATCGTTTTTTAAATTGATCTATTTCTGGTAATTCGTAAGGATTTTCTACAAACGATACTATCTGTCTGGATAAAGTTCTAGAATCGTTAACGATTGCTCCCCATAAAATTCTGGCTTCCCACCATCTGTCATACGCTTGGTTAGAACGGAAAGCAAGTAATAATGATATAATTGTACCTAAAAGAGCCGGTACAGCTATTGGTATAGAAATTCGAGTTACATGAAAGTTCTGATAGAGTATAACTATACCTAATGAGTAAGCAACTACAAAAAATAGCTCTTTTTTAATTTTTCCGAAAGTGTAAGATAGTGGGACATTATTTCGTAACAGCATAATATAATAGGTAAATAGGTTTAACAATTAGGCACTTAACTCTTTGATGTTTTCGTGAATTTTGGTCTCAATTAAATTTTCTTGTTTCGAGAATTCGTTGATATCTAATTCAAACACTTCACATCCGCATCTTTTAATTAAAGTAATTGGATCGATGCTGTATTTATTGATGGCTGTAAAGTTGTATTCTTTTGGGTAAGCAATACAATCTGCGTTTCTACCTTCTATAAAGTTTCTGAAAGCTGCAACAGAAGTACCATAGAAATACTCTATGCCAATAAATTTAATATGATTTGGATATTTTTGCTTGTAAAGTTCAATTTGTGTGTAAAACTCATCACTAATGTTTTCATAATCTCTACTTCTACGGCTTAACATTAACATATCAGTAATAGAGTCTGATAGTTTAAAAGCATGCATAAAAATAATGCCTACGTCTTGAGGTTTATTTGTTAAAACTAGAGAATCAATAATTTTTAGGCTCTCTACATTAAAGTCGGTTGGTACTAATACTGTTTTCATAACTCTTCTTGTTTTAATAGTGATTAATTATTAATACAAGTTTAGGGCAATGATATTACAGCGAAATAAGAGCGAGATTAGAATAGCATTAGAATTTCAAATAAATGCTGAAAGAAATTAAAAATGGTGCTGAGGATGGAAGATTAGAAAGGAAAATCAAATTTAGAAAGAATTTTTGGAAATGGAAGCCAGTATTTCAATCCTTATTTAGTCCTGCTTTTGCCCATAGTCCTCGCTCGTTCCGCATCAAGCAAACAATTTTTCTAATAAAAAACTGTTATGATATAGTCATTGAGATTTTAATTCAAACCACTGATTTGTTTTTATTTGCTACATTTACTACAACCATATTTTAACCTAGATCAACTAGATAAAACAATAGTTACCTTAGGTATAAATTCTATTTTAAGCTTAAAGGATTTCAACTTATTGGAAACAATAATTATTTTAACACAATGAAAAAATTCATCTCAATTTTAACCCTAATGATCTGTGGTATTTTTTTATTGGTTCAAACTAAAGGTTTTGCTCAAGCCAAAAGCCCTAAAGTTTTCATTATTCTTGGCCAACTAACTGGTGTAAGTAATGGAACACCAATCAGCTTGATTGATATCGACCTTTTGACAATAGTAGAAACTGTTGCAGTCAACGATGGAAAGTTCACATTTAAAGGTGAAGTTAAAAGACCTACCAGTTTTTGGATCAAATGTATGGATGAATATGCAATTCTTCAGGTCGAAAATACTGTGATTAAATTTCGTGCCTCTATCAAGGACATGAAACTTAACTACCTAGCTGAAGGAGGTAATGAACAAGCCTTGCAAACTCAACTAAATGATGCAGTCAGGCCCTTTGAGAAGGTATATGTTCCAGCTTATGATAGTCTAGTTAATAAATTATATATTGACAGTGCTCATCAAAAAAAGCTTACAGAGCAATTTAACCAATACAATGCCAAATACATGAGGGCATACATCAATTTTGGAAAACTACACATGAATTCTTATTTGGGACTTGATATTGTTTATCGAAACAGAAAAGTTATACCACTTGACTCTATTCTATTGTTGTATAATGAGCTGTCCCCTATGCTTAAAAATACAGATATAGCCAATTCTTTAAAAATTTATACAGAGGAATATATTGTAAAAAAGGGAAACAAATTCTTAGATTTTAATGTACTAGATATTGAAGGAAAAGCATTTCAACTTTCAGCACTGAAAGAAAAATACATCTATTTAACCTTTGGAAGTTTTGGATGTGCACCTTGCCGGTTAGAAAACCAGTACATAGCTAAAAATTATGCTCGCTTATCAAAAATATTGCATATTGTTAACTTTTCAATGGATACCAATATATTAGAGTGGAGAAAAGCTGCTAAGGCGGACGGAATTATATGGTACAACGTCTCAGATATGGCAGGGATGGCAGGTAAGATTAAGACTCTATATGATGTACAAGCTATGCCCACTTCTTTCTTAATCGATAAAAATGGGATGATAGTCGAACGTTTCGATGGATATGACGAAAGTAATTTCAGCAGGATAGCAAAGTTGATCACATCAAACTAGGATTTTAGTTAAAGCCACGTTTACCACAAAGGTTTGCTATCAAATTTTATAAGAAAATAGATATTTCCCAAGTAGAGAAAATATTGTATACTAAACCATTATGGACTTTCAGTCCATAGGTTTTTGTAAAGAAAGAATGGAGTTCCTTATGATGATGGAAAAGCATATTTTTGAAATGTGGAAAATAAGCAAGGATATAATGGACATACTGTTTCTAAACTTACAGGACACATAGTATGGGTGAGTTAATATAGATACGAGGTACTTGGCATTATGGTACAATAAGATTTAGGAGGAAACAGGATAAGTTGTTCATTAAGATTTAAACAATAATCTAGAACAACTATGAAACAATGCTGAACTACTTTGACTATAGAAGTACCAATGCATCAGGAGAATCATTCAATGCTAAAATTAAAGCGCTTAGAGCACAATTCATAGGAGTAAGAAATTTGAAATTTTTTCTCTTTAAACTATAAAAGATATATGCATAGGTCTCCCCAACTTTTTGCTTTATCCCTCGTTCCTCGCTGTGGGCTATTTGGCGCAATCAGGTTTATAAAAAATGGTTTTTGCTACTATTAAGGTTTTTTTTGCACTGTCCTAATTTTATGGACCTGTTCCGATAGTTATCCGAAGTAGTAGAAATCTCTCCATCCTTAACTGGTGAAATCGGGACTAGCAGCATCGGGAATTGCAAAAAAAGCAGGACTAACTGTAATTATGAACTTGCCACTGCGCTTCAAAAAATCAAATTTCTATTTAATTGGGAGCAAAACCTTAATCTCTGTTCCAATTTTTTCTTGAGAACTGATGGCAATACTACCACGATGTAAGCGAATGATATTTAAGGATAAAGGTAAACCTACGCCATAACCTTTAAATTCTGATGTATTTGAGGCTCTGTAAAATGGCTCAAAAATGTGTTGGACATCACCTTGTGGTATTCCAATTCCCTGGTCTTTAACCGCAACAGATAAAATATTAAGCTTGCTTTCTAAGGTTACTAAAACAGGTTTGTTGTTAGAATATTTACAGGCATTGCTTATAATATTAGTTATGGCCAATTTTAGTAAATTTTTGTTGGCTCTTAAAGTGATCTGATTTTCATCTTCTGGCAACTGACTAAAATCTACTTCTATTTTACTCTCTGGATGAACTTGGTTCACGGCGCTTTGTGCTTCCCAAATTAACTCATCTATCCTAACTTCTTCCCAAGGTTGGTTTTTGCCGTTAAAGCCAGATTGTGCTAAACCTAATAAGCTGGTTAAAATATGCTCTAATCTATCAGATTCGTCTTTAATTTTAGCAAGAGCTTTACGTTGTGCAACGCTATCTGCCTGACTTCTCATAGCCAATTCTACTTCGCCACTAATAATTGTTAAAGGTGTTCTCAGTTCGTGAGAAGCATTGCTGATGAAATTGTTTTGGGTCTCGAAAGCTGTTTCTAAACGATTTAACATGTTGTTAAAAGTTTGCGCCAGTTGTGACATCTCATCGCCATCGGCTTTTACTTCTAGCCTAAGGTGTAGGTTTTCTGCTTTTATCTTTTTTACACTCTTAATAATATTTCTGAGTGGATTGAGCATATAGTTGGAGAATTTCCAACCTACTATAAATGAGGTAAAAATAGAAAGAAAAAAGCCTGCAAATAAAATTTTCTGCAGATCTTTAAGTTCTCTAAATCCAAAAGGATCATTAGCAGAAACGATAACGATGTATTTCTGCTGTTTGCCAATAAAATACTTGCCAGCATAAAAGTGGTTCTCTTTACGATAGCGAGCAAGTTTACCAGAGTTAATATTGTCGAAAAAACTTTGAGGTAAAACTATATCTAGCTGGGGGGTTACATTATCTTTTTTTTCAATAATATATTCTTTTTCGTCTGGTAGGCGCTCTAAATACTGATTACGTACCTTAGCATACGCATTATCATTCTTATCCTCAGATAGTTTAATCTCTGCTGCAATGTTAACCCGAGCTTCTAATCGTTTGTAAAAATCCTCAAATGCAAATTCATTAGAAAAATACCAAACAAAACCACTTAATAGAGAAATTATTATGGCAGATAGAATGGCAAATAGTAAAGTTATCTTTTTAGCAATATTCATTAAGCATCTTTAAGTACATAGCCTAAACCAATTGCAGTGTGTATTAATTTCGGGGAGCCGGCTTTATCTACTTTTTTGCGAAGATAATTGACATAAACATCTACTACATTAGTGCCGAGATTAAAATCTATGTCCCAAACGTTTTCTAAAATATCAATACGAGAAAGTATCTTAGATTTGTTTTTCGCCATAAATTCTAATAATCTATATTCGGTTGCTGTAAGTACGATGTCTGCATTTGCTCTTTTTACAGATTTGGCAGAAACATTAATTTGTAGATCGGCTATGCTGATAATTTGATCATTAAGTACCGCACCGCTGTAACGTCTAAGTAACATTCTGATGCGGGCAAAAAGTTCTGCAAATTTAAAGGGTTTGATGAGGTAATCGTCGGCACCATTGTCTAAACCATTAACCACATTTTCTGTGGTACCTAAAGCAGTAAGCATAATAATAGGTGTACTAGGTTTTTCTTTTTTAATGATTTTGCATAATTCTAAACCGTTAATACCTGGCAGCATAATGTCTAAAATAATCAGGTCGAAATGATTAGCTAATGCCATTTTCTCTCCCGTAATTCCATCTGGAGCAACACTCACACTAAAACCTTCTTCGGTTAAACCTCTCGAAATTACAGATACCACATTCGGCTCATCCTCTACTAACAATAAATTCATCTGGTGCAAATATTCTAAAAATTGATAACAATCAACAAATTAGTAGCTTAAATGTTGTGTGACCTTATATTTTTTAACACAATATAGACATTAAATGTTTGGTTAGGGGAATTTACATTTCAAAAAAAAAGCCCCCATAAAGTGGCTAACTTTTTGGGGGCACTGAAAGTTTAAAGGGCGATAATTATTCTAACAATTATCTATTTTCTGATTTTTCTTTTAAATATTTTAATCCGTCTTCAAAGTCTTTTCCAATCATGCTATCCATGCTCATAAATACACCCATCCATTTGCTTATTAGATTTTGGTCGCCACTCATGGTCCAGGTTACTTTGTTTTGAGTTCCTTCTGTCCTAATTTCAAATTTTGTATCAGCTAAGCTCTCAAAGGGTTTTAAAAATTTAAGTTCTATGTCAACCATTTTGTTAGTATCAATAGCCTTAATTTTCATCTGTCCACTTCCAGTTTCTTTGCCTTCCCATGCATAAATATGATTGGGTTGCCCAATTGGGCCACTGATTGTAGTTCTTGCGGTAGGCTCCATCTTTGCCCAAGGGTTCCATTTTAAGAATTCGTTAAAATCTGCGATATTTTTATAAATGATGCTGTCAGGAGCATCGATAACAATGCTGCGATTTACTGAGTAGGTTTTAGGAAGAAACATACCTCCTACAAAGATTATGACAGCCAGTATCACTATAATAATCCCTAATGCTTTTAATATTTTCATGTCTTTATTGGTTTGGTTTACATAAAGTTAATGATAAGAAAAGCAAAATTCCTAATTAAAGAGAGTATTGTATCTCTAGGTAAAATTGTGTCGTATTATTTTTCGTTTTTGCTTTATAATTAAATAGCCAAACACTAATTTAATGTTTGGCTATTTTGGTATTGTTGAAAATTACATTAGAACATTTCACCATTTTTATTTAAATACATATGGTTGCCATTTAATGAGGCATTCGCTTTTCCATCTTTAAAATCATTAATCCAATCGTAAATAATTGGAGCAATTACATTACCTTTTGCATCGATGACACCCCATTTATTGTTTTGTTTAACAATGGTTAATCCGCTTTTAAAAACAGCAGGCCACTCATATATAAATGGAATAATTGTTTTACCTTTTTTATCGATAAATCCCCATTTGCCATTTGATTTTACTGCAGCTTTTCCTTCAGAGAAATACATAGCGTCATCATATGTGGTAGAGATAACTAATTTTCCATCAATATTTACGTATCCTTTTTTATTGTCTAAAGCAACAATTGCTAAGCTATCGGTAAATGAACTTGCAGCGTCATATATCAATGGTGTAATTATATTTCCATTTTTATCAATAAAACCTGTTTTATTATCGATTGTAACTTTTGCTCTTCCTTGTGCAAAATTATCTGCAAAATCATATTGATAAGATACTACAGTTTTTCCTTTAAGATTTTTGAAACCAAATTTGTTATTCAATCCTGTAAGAGTTAAGTCTTCAGTTGTTTCATAAGTCATTTCAACATTTGGGGCCATCATTATGGGTGCTACCATTTCGAAAGCTAATCCATTGTTAACTACACTTGTAAATGTTGAGGCTTGCTTAGCTTTAAGTGGAAGTAGATCTGTTATCGATACTAAATTTGCATAATCAGCAGCTTGTGTAAAACTGATACATGAAACAAGGGCGAACATTAAGGCTAATCTTTTCATAAAATTTTAAATTATTATGAATTGCATAAGACAAAATGATGTCCAATAATAACTAATAGCAAAACTTATTTATTTAAATAACTGTAAATAAGGTATTTATACAATTATCTTTCTAGTTTATAATGATTATCGTTTAAAGAAAATATTTTTAACTGAGAAATTTTGGGGAATTAATTTCTCAAAATGGGTTTTAAGTCCAATTCCCCATTTTTTAGCGAGGTATTTATACGGGCTTATGAAATAAACAATCAGTACATTGTTTATCAGAATATTGTTATTTAGGGGTTGGAGCCCCTTTTAAACCTAGATCTGCAACATGTATTCTTATTTTTTGCATAAAATCTTTACCGGGGTCATTTTTCCCAGTTTGGTAATTCGGATTAGTTTCTTTCCACAGTGTTGTATTTTTGAATAGAGTATATTCATAATGACCAATTAAATAGGCTATTTTGTATTTTTTACTTAAATAACGCACTAACTGTTCATTAGCTTTTAGTTGCGCTACAGTTAAAGGGAAATTGCTACTGCCAACATTTTCAATCCCAATAGCACAATAGTTTAAGCCAATTACATGGCGAGCAAATTTATCCTCTGGCATTAAACGATAAATAGTGCCATCTCTATCAATCAAAAACTGAGAAGATACATTTAAATTACTAGCCCCGGCAATTGCTCTACGATCTCCATTTAAGGTAGCATGGTTAAAGGCATTGAAAGTTGATAGCATCGTTTTTGCAGCTGTCCAATGCAAAACAATCATTATCGGTTCTATTTTGGGTTCTTTTTTGGTAAGTCCGTGTCTTTCTTTTAAATATTGCAGAGAAAGTTTAGTTCTAACCGAATCGAAAATGATAGGTTTATCGATAATTTTAATTTCTTGAGCAAATGAAAGCTTAGCACAAACCATCAGAAGTGTAAGAAAAGTTTTTTGTAAGCTATTCATTATAGGTCTGCTATTCAACAATTTGACAATTGTGCAATTTAACAATATTAATTATTTATAAAGCCTTAATATTCTTTTCTGATAATCAATTTTCGCTTGGTATTCCATCAAAATATCTCCACCTATAATACCTGCAATAGCCGGATGTCCCATTGTTAAATAAGTATCCGTAACACTTTGCAAATCTAAGGCAACTGCATGATAATTTTTTAAAGTTAGCCCGCCAATTTTAAGTTTAGGAATAATGCCCTGCAAAGTTTCTGAAGTGCTAAAAATAGTTGCCGCTTGCGTTTCTTCGCTAACTGAAATTTCTCTCACGTGTTTTTCCATCAACCCTTTATCAAATACAGAACGTGATGCACCTGTATCTAAAACTGCAAATAGCGTTTCTCCAAAAACAACAATTTCCACCAAAAGGTGGAAACCATCGTCTTGTAAATTAATTAGGGTTAAGGGAACAGTGATTGTCCGCATGTTTTACGTTTTCGTCATGCTGAATTTATTTCAGCATCTGTTTAGTATTGGGCAGACGTGAAATAACAGTGAAGCTTTCTTGAAGACAAAAATCAATAAGCGCTACTGAAAAATTCATGGTGACTGTTTCAAATTAAACCAACTTCATTTCAGCCAATACGCTGTTCATATTGCGCACTGCATCAGCACTTTTGTTAAATGCAGCCTGTTCTTCGTCGTTCAATTTGTAATCGATGATTTTCTCCCAACCATCTTTGCCAACAATAACCGGAACACCTAAACAAATATCCTGCTGACCATATTCGCCTTCTAAAGCAACGCAGCAAGTAAATAATTTTTTCTCGTCACGCACAATAGATTCAACCAATGCCGCACCTGCCGCACCCGGTGCATACCATGCAGAAGTACCCAATAAACCAGTTAAGGTAGCACCACCAACCATCGTATCAGCAGCAACTTTTGCTAAAGTAGCTTCATCCAACAATTCGCTAACTGGTAAACTTTGGTATGTTGCATAACGAGTTAAAGGAATCATCGTAGTATCACCATGACCGCCAATTACAAAACCTTGTAGATCGTTCGAGTTGCAGTTTAACGCCACACTTAAATAATATTTGAAACGAGCACTATCTAAAGTTCCGCCCATACCAATGATGCGGTTTTTAGGTAAGCCCAAAGATTTTAATGCCAAATAAGTCATTGTATCCATCGGATTACTAATCACAATGATAATTGCATCTGGAGAATATTTTAAGATATTTTCTGCAACACCTTTTACGATACCAGCGTTAATGCCAATTAACTCTTCACGGGTCATCCCTGGTTTGCGTGGTAAGCCCGAAGTAATAACCGCAACAGTAGAACCTGCAGTTTGGCTATAATCGTTAGTTACCCCTTTAATTTTTGTATCGAAGCCTAACAAAGTAGCAGTTTGCATCATGTCAATCGCTTTACCTTCAGCAAAACCTTCCTTAATGTCTAACAATACCAATTCTTCAGCTAATTCTTTTCTAGCGATGTTATCTGCACAGGTTGCGCCAACAGCTCCTGCACCTACTACCGTTATCTTCATATCAAATTATATTTTGGATTTCGTTTTGAAAAATTATTTTTCAAGCCCAAGATATAGAATTGCATTAGTTTACCCAAATGCATTGCGAAATTTAATCCGCTTATGATAATTAATTTACATAGCATTTAGTAATTGCTCTATTTTATTTGAAGCGCAAAGTATAGTGCTAATATTAATGTCAGTCCCGCTTTCCCTGCAATCTTTTTACCCCTAAATCCCCGCCACAGCGGGGACTTGTAAAAAGTATCCATGTAATTAATAAGCTTTAGTTAGAGAAGTAGTCAAAGAAGCTACAATAAAAAAAATAATTTTATACTCTAAACTAAAGCTTATGTCAAATATACATGAAAAAGTAGATTTTACGG